>Ga0209317_1000033_pt1 | contig 201255 bp, 190 predicted proteins | sample RifGroB2_FD_183994 | JGI IMG/M metagenome (GOLD analysis project Ga0209317, IMG submission 183994) | Soil microbial communities from Rifle, Colorado, USA - Groundwater B2 (SPAdes) (version 2) | ecosystem: Environmental > Terrestrial > Soil > Unclassified | place: Rifle, Colorado | collected...
TGGCGCCGCGCCGTCGAGGAAGAGGAGGCGGTCTACATCAGGGGGATGGTGTCCCGCATGTACCAGAAGGGGAACAAGATCGTGGTCATGGGGAGCGACACCCTGGTCGGCGTCCAGGTCGAGATCGAGGCGGACCTGGTGGTGCTGGCCACGGCGGTCCAGGCCCAGGACGGGGCAGACCTCCTGGCGCAGAAGCTCGGCATCTCTTACGACAAGTACAACTTCTATTCCGAGGCGCACGCGAAGCTCAAGCCGGTCGAGTGCGCCACGGCCGGGATCTACCTGGCCGGCGCCTGCCAGGGTCCCAAGGACATCCCGGACACCGTGTCCCAGGCCTCCGCCGCCGCGGCCAAGGTGATGACGCTCTTCTCCAGGGACCAGCTGGAGCGGGATCCCGTGGTCGCCAAGGTGAACGAGAAGTACTGCGTCGGCTGCCTGGCGTGCAAGAAGGTCTGCGCCTACGGGGCCATCGAGGAGAAGCAGATCATGGACCGCCAGGGGAACCTGGTGAAGGTGGTGGCCTACGTGAACCCCGGCGTCTGCGGCGGCTGCGGCACCTGCCAGGCGACCTGCCCCTCCAAGTCGGTGGAGCTCGACGGCTATACCGACGAGCAGATCATGGCGATGATCGAGTCGCTGTAAAAAATCCGTTCTACGTTCTACGTTCTATGTTCTACGTTGAACCATAACCCGATAAGACTGCTTCGGTTTTAGTCCTGTGGTTGTTAACATGGAACCTGGAACGTAGAACCTAGAACGTTCTTCCGAGGATTCACACATGCATGCTGAGACGGTACAACACGATTTCGAACCGAAGATAGTCGCCTTCGTCTGCACCTGGTGCACCTACGCCGGCGCCGACCTGGCCGGCACCAGCCGGATGCAGTACCCCGCCAACGTCCGGGTGCTGAAGTTCCCCTGCACCGGGCGCATCGACCCGGTCTTCATAATGCGGGCCTTCCAGAAGGGGGCGGACGGGGTGCTGGTCTCCGGCTGCCACCCGGGCGACTGCCACTACATGGCGGGGAACTTCCACGCCCGGCGCCGCTTCGCGGCCTTCCGCGCGCTCTTGGGCTTCGTGGGGGTCGACCTGGCCCGGCTCCAGTTCTCCTGGGTGTCCGCCGCCGAAGGGGGCAAGTGGGTGGAGGTCGTCACCGACCTGACCGAGAAGGTGCGCGCCATGGGGCCGATGCCGGAGTTCAAGGAGCTGGAGCACGAGGAGCAGTGGTCCGGAGCGGTCAACACCCCCGAACTGAAAGAGGCATACGACAGCATCAACTAATTTCCCGCGCACTGCCTTATCGGCAGCGGCGCCACGGGTGCGATAACACATGAACGCTAAAGCTCAAAAGATCCACGCCGCCAGCATCGATCCGGCATACTACCAGGCGGTCACCGAGGCGATACGGCTGGAAGCCGTGAAACTTCTGAAGGACGAGACCGTGGTGGCCGTGGTCGGCTACCTGCCGGGGCGCCGCAGGGGTACGGCCAGCCCCGCACTGGTCACCACCGCGGAGCAGGCCGCCCAGCTCATCTTCTCGCCCGCCTGCGCCAACAACCTCTCGGTCTACCTCACCAAGGCGAAGAAGGGTGTGCTGAAAAAGGGACGCGTCGCGATCGTCGCCAAAGGTTGCGACATGAGAGCCCTGGCCGGACTGATCGGCGAGTCCCAGATCAAGCGGGAGGATCTCCACATCATAGGGGTGGCCTGCGCCGGCGTATACGGGTTCGATGCCGACCGCAGCCAGCCGGTCAGCGCGGCGAACATCGCCCGGAAGTGCCGCGAATGCACGGTGCACCTCCCCGAGGGTGCCGATGTTACCGCCGGCAGCCTCACCGAGCTTTCCGGCCTCACCCCTGTCGAGGCGCAGGAGTTGGCGCGCATCGAGGCGATGACGCCGACCGAGCGCTGGGCCTTCTGGAAGGCGCACTTCTCGCGCTGCATCAGGTGCATGGCCTGCCGCCAGGTCTGCCCCTTCTGCTACTGCGAGCAGTGCCTGTGCGACAAGAACCGCCCGCAGGCGGTGGAGAGCTCCCCCCGCCCCGCCGGCAACACGGCCTGGCACCTGGTGCGCGCCATGCATCTCGCCGGGCGCTGCGGCGGCTGCGCCGAGTGCGAACGGGTCTGCCCGATGGACATCCCGCTCAACCTCTTGAACCGGCGCATGGCCAAGGAGCTGAAGGAGCTCTACGACTACGAAGCGACCATGACGCCGCAGGAGAAGGGTCCGCTCACGCAGTACAAGGAGGATGACGACCAGTCGTTCATCAAGTAACGGCAGAAAACAACTTTCGTCCAACTCCCCCTCACCCTCCAGAGGGATTGAAGCAAACAACTTAACCTGGGCTCCGCCTGGTCTTCAGTCAGTCGGCCGCGACGGATCGCCCCAATGAGAACTCCTATGCCGCAGATTATTACCGAAGAGAACCTTCGCAATCTCATCGACCTCCTGGTTAAGGAGGCGAAGCTGGTGGTGGGCCCCAAGCAGTCCGGAACCACGGTGCTTTACGAGCCGCTGTCCAACGGTTCCGAGCTGACCCTCGAGGCCCTGCCCCGCCGATCCTCCAAGGAGCTGTTCTTCCCGGTCTGCGAGGACATCCTCACCTTCCGCAAGGAGGCAGGTACGGTAAAGGTGACCGACGTCGACAGGTCGCGCTTCCCGGAGACCGTGCTGATCGGCGCCCCTCCCTGCGACGCCGGCTCCCCCTCCATCCTGGACGCGGTCTTCTCATGGGACTACCATGACGAGTTCTACCTGGAGCGCCGCAGGAAAAGCACCATCATCGGCATCGCCTGCACCAAGGGGGACGACGCCTGCTTCTGCACGGCCGTGGGCCTTGCGCCGGACGCGCAGCAGGGAAGCGACCTCTTCCTGACCCCGCTCAAAGGCGGCGGCTTCGCCTGCAGCGCGGTGACCGAGAAGGGTGAGAAGCTTCTGGCCGCGCACGCCGCCCTGTTCGGCACTGCGGCAACGGCGGAGCCGGTCGAGTTCCCCGGGCAGGACGCCGAAAAGCTCGATCTGGTCAAGATCAAGCGCTGGCTCGACGGCCACTTCGAGGACCCGCTCTGGGAAACGATCTCGGACATCTGCATCGGCTGCGGCGCCTGCGCCTTCATCTGCCCCGCCTGCCACTGCTTCGACATCAACGACGAGGGGAGCGCGGAGAGCGGCACCAGGCGCAAGCATTGGGACGCCTGCGGTTTCAGCAAGTTCACCAACCACGCCTCGGGCCACAACCCGCGCGACGTGCAGAACAAGCGCTACCGCAACCGCATCATGCACAAGTTCAAGTACTACGACGACAAGTTCGGCAAGACGCTTTGCACCGGATGCGGCAGATGCATCCGCGCCTGCCCGGTCGGCATCGACATCGCCGAAATCCTCGGCACCATCAACGGCAAAGAGGATTAGCAAGGTCCTTCTGCCCCACACCTGATGGCGAGAGGGTGCTGTTCACTGTCAAATTAATCGCGGCAGCAATGCCGTTCCTACGAGAGAAAAAAACATATGTGCGAATCGAAAAACATCTACCTGCCCAACCTTGCCACCATCGAGGCGATCGTCGACGAGACCCCCGACGTGAGGACGCTGCGCCTGGTGTTCCAGGACGAGGCCGTGCGTGAGAACTTCAGCTTCAGGGCCGGGCAGTTCGCCGAGTATTCCGCCTTCGGCTCGGGCGAATCGACCTTCTGCATCGCCTCGCCCCCCACCAGGAAAGGGTACATCGAGTGCTGTTTCCGGGGTGTGGGACGGGTCACCGAGGCGCTCAGAGGGCTGGAGGTGGGAGACACCGTCGGCGTGCGCGGCCCCTACGGCAACTCGTTCCCGATCGAAGAGTTCTACGGCAAGAACCTGGTCTTCATCGCCGGCGGCATCGCCTTGCCCCCCCTGCGGACCGTGATCTGGAACTGCCTCGACCTGCGCGAGAAGTTCGGCGACATCACCATCGTCTACGGCGCACGCTCCGAGAGCGACCTGGTCTACAAGCACGAGCTCGCCCAGTGGCAGGAGCGCGACGACGTCAGACTGGTGAAATGCGTCGATCCCGGCGGCAACGGCCCGGACTTCGACGGCAAGGTCGGCTTCGTGCCCAACGTCCTGGAAGAGGCGGCGCCCGGCGCCGAGAACACCATCGCGCTGGTCTGCGGACCGCCGATCATGATCAAGTTCACCCTGCCGGTCCTGGAGCGTCTCGGCTTCTCGGACGACGCCATCTACACGACGCTGGAGAACCGGATGAAATGCGGCGTCGGCAAGTGCGGCCGCTGCAACGTGGGAAACGTCTATGTCTGCAAGGACGGCCCGGTCTTCACGGCCCGGGAAGTGAAGGCGATGTCGCAGGAATTTTAACAGGCTTATAGCGTACATGAGCAGGCGCCCAATGGCAGGGCGCGAGGGAGGCAGGACATGAAACAACGTGAGAAACGCATCAAACGACACATCATATCGATGAGGATCAGTGCCGAGGAATGGGAATCCCTGCACGAACTCATGAAATGCCTGCAGCTCAAAAATGTTTCGGACATCATGCGCGAGGCGTTCAAGCTGGTGATGGCTCCGCCTGCCACGCTGGAGACCGCCACTAACGAGGGGCAGCAAAGGATCGCCTGACATGAACAAAGACGCCAGAGACAGCCCCCACCCCCCCGGCTCGCCGGCGCTTCTGCGGCGCCCGTCGAAACTGTTCGTGGAAACAACGACCCGCTGCAACCTCGGCTGTTTCATGTGCGTGAAGCAGACCTGCGACCACGCCATCCTCGAAGGCGACATGTCGCTTGCCACCTTTGCCGCGCTGGAGCCGGCCTTTGCCGGGTTGGAGGCGCTGGTACTGAACGGCGTCGGCGAACCGCTGCTGCACCCGAATCTGGAGGTGTTCGTCCAGAGGGCCAAGGACCTGATGCCCAAAACGGGATGGATCGGGTTTCAATCCAACGGGCTGCTGTTGACCGAATCCCGCGCAGTCTCACTGCTGGAAGCTGGTCTCGACCGGATCTGCCTCTCCATCGACTCGGTCTCTCCGGAGACCTTCAGGAGGGTTCGGGACGGAGGGGAACTCGACGACATAAAGGATGCTTTTTCCGCCATTGCCGCGGCCAAGACCCGTACCGGAAGGGCCGACTTCAAGATCGGCGTGGAGTATGTCGCCATGCAGGGTAACCTCCAGGAGCTTCCCGATGCGCTCGCGTGGGCTGCGAAAAGGGGCGCGAGCTTCGCCCTGGTGACGCACGTGCTCCCTTATGACGCTCAGCATGCGGGCGAAGCCGTCTACGGCAACTGCACAGAGGAGGCTGTCTCTCTTTTCGGCAGGTGGAGGTCGAAGGCCGAGCGCGAGGGGATCGACATCTACCGCTACTTTGAAGTCGCCATGAAATACGCCAAGTCGCCCGAGGAGCAGCGGCTGATCGGCATGGTGGATGCTTTGAAGGCGGAGGCGGAGCGCAGCAACGTTTTTCTCGACCTGAAAAAGCTCCTGAGCCTGGACTACCGCCAAACGGAGGAGGTCGCAACCGTGTTTGAGCGGGCGCGAGAGGTTGCGCAGCAGTTCCAGATGGAGCTGAAACTCCCGGGTGTGCTCCTCAAGGAGACGCGCAGCTGCGGCTTCGTCGAGGATGGCGGTGCGTTTGTCGCCTGGGACGGGTCCGTTTCCCCCTGCTACTTCCTTTGGCACCGTTATCGCTGCTTTGCCAGCGGCTGGGACCAGCAGGTTCAGGCCAAGGTCTTCGGCAACGTAAATCGCCGTGGGATCCTCGGGATCTGGAACGACGCAGCCTTTCGCACCTTCAGGGAGGGGGTCATCGCCTATGACTACCCGCACTGCGCAAGCTGCAACCTGGCTCCCTGCGACTACGTCCAGACCGAGACCTTCGAGCAGGACTGCCATATCCGGGAGGTTCCATGCGGATCCTGCCTCTGGTGCACCGGAATCTTCCAATGCCTTAAGTAGTCATCCCCCAACAGGGACCGCCCGTGCCGAGGCACCCCTGTCCAGCAGTCCCACCCCCTCTTCCGGGTTTCCCTCATTGGTGCGAACCCGCCCGAGCTCAGACCATCACCTCGCCGCTCCCGCCTACGACCTCTCAGATGGTCGAACGGTTTCAACAGCAAATGGCAATACCCATGCGGGTTTGCGCCATTTAAATGTTGCATAATCATCCCCCCTCACCTATAATTGAACGATTTTATACAGATCGTGAGACCAGCGCTATGGGCTTTTTCATTACATTTGAAGGGATCGAAGGGTGCGGCAAGACCACCCAGCTGAAGCTCCTGAAGCAGCGCCTGGAGGCGGCCGGCAACAAGGTGACCTCTACCAGGGAGCCGGGAGGGTGCCCCGTCGCCGACAAGATGCGCGCCATACTGCTGGACGCGCAGAACAGCGCCATCACGCCGCTTTCCGAGCTGCTGCTGTATGCCGCCGCGCGCGCCCAGCACGTCCGGGAGGTGATCGTCCCGGCGCTCGAGCGTGACGAGATCGTGCTCTGCGACCGCTTCACCGACGCCACCATCGCCTACCAGGGACACGGCCGGGAATTGGACCTGGCAACCATTGGAGAGCTGAACAGGCTGGCGACCGGGGGCGTGGCACCTGAGCTGACCGTCTTGATCGACTGCCCGGTGCAGGTCGGACTCTCCCGGGCGCTGGCCCGTATCGAATCGGCAAGCGGCGCCCGCGAGGAGCGCTTCGAGCTGGAGTCGGTCCGTTTTCATGAGCGGGTGCGCGCCGGATACCTGTCGCTCGCCGCCGCCTCCCCCGAACGCTTCGTCGTCATCGACGGCTCGGGCGATGTGGCGCAGACGGAAAAGCTCGTCGTCGCAGCGCTCGCCACGAGGGTCCCGGTCCGCAGCCAAGCAGGCGCTGCCGAGCCGCTGGCGGGCCGCTAGATGCCATTTTCCGAGGTCATCGGCCAGGAGAGGGCCATCGCGGTGTTGCGCCGCTCCATCTCCATGGGGCGGGTGGCGCACGCCTACCTGTTCTCGGGCATAGAGGGGTGCGGCAAGAGAAAGAGCGCCCTCGCCTTCATCCAGGCGGTCTTCTGCGGCAGGGACGAGGCGTGCGGGGTCTGCTCCTCCTGCAGGAAACTGGCGGGCGGGCAGCACCCGGACCTCCACATCCTGGAGCCGGACGGCGCCTTCATCAAGATCGACCAGGTGAGGGAGCTGCAAAAGGAGCTCTCCTACCGCCCGTTCGAGGCTCCCAAGAAGGCGTGCATCATCGACGGCGCCGACAAACTGAACCTCTCCTCCGGCAACGCGCTCCTGAAGACCCTGGAAGAGCCGCCGGGCGATGCACTCATGATACTGATCGCGCCGGAGCGCTCCGCCGTGCTCCAGACCATCCTGTCCAGGTGCCAGTCGCTGCATTTCCAGCCGCTTTCCGCCGAGCTCATCGAGGGGCGCCTGGTTCGGGACCATTTTCCCGCCGAGGCGTCCCGGGTGGCCGCGACCCTGTCGGGCGGCAGCCTCAAGAGAGGGTTCGAGATAGCGACGGACGGCGTCCTCGAGGGGCGCGGCAGCTTCCTGGAGCGGATCATCGCGCTCAGCCTCAAGGATGTTGCCTCCCTGTTCGCCGCGGCGGAGGAGTTCGCAGCCGACAAGGACGGGCTTCCCGGCCTGCTGGAACTGCTCCTGTCGTTTCTGCGGGACGTCCTCATCTACCGCTGCACCCCGGGCTCGCTGGCCAACGCGGATCTGGAGCACCTGGTGGCGCGCGAGGCGGAGCGCTGTCCGCAGAGGCGGGTCATGGAGCTCATCGAACAGTTACTGGCCATGCGCCGGATGCTGGCCCGCAACGTGAACGCGCGACTGGCTCTTGAGGTCTTCTTCATGCGCTTCGCCGCACGATGAAAAAGGCGGGGGGGCACCTTTCGTGCGCCCGGTTTAGCGGATAACGGCGAGGGCGGCGGAATTACCTGGCGGACACGAGGTTCGCCCCTACGGACACGGCCGTGCACGGGACGGCAGGGCCTAAGCACCCGATATCGCAAGCGGGCCATCAGACTACACAAGCTACACACACCGGTCAGGTGCGGGTCGGGATTTTCACATGTCCGGTCTCGATCTTGACCTTGCAGCAAACCTGGAGGCATTTTTGGCAAGGATCGTAAGGATACAATTTTCCACCGCAGGAAAGCTCTACGACTTCACCATCGGTAAGACGGCGCTCAAACCCGGGGACAAGGTTGTCGTCGAGACGGAGCGGGGCAAAAGCATAGGACACGTGGTCGCAGGGCCGATCGAGGTGGACGACTCGCTGATCCCGGAGGGGACCAAGCAGGTGCAGCGCCTGGCGGAGCCCTCGGACCTCGCGGCGCTCGCCGCCAACGCGGTCAAGGAGAAGGAGGCGCACAAGTTCTGCCTGGCACGGATCAAGGAACGGGCCATGGAGATGAAGCTCGTCAAGGTGGAATACCTCTTCGACGGCAGCAAGGCGATCTTCTACTTCACGGCGGACGGCCGGGTCGACTTCCGGGAACTGGTGAAAGACCTGGCACACGCCTTCCACACCAGGATCGAGATGCGCCAGATCGGCGTGCGCGACGAATCGAAGATGGTGGGCGGCATCGGCATCTGCGGGCGGGAACTCTGCTGCTCCTCGTACCTGCGCGAGTTCGAGCCGGTCTCGGTGAAGATGGCCAAGGAGCAGAACCTCGCGCTCAACCCGAGCAAGATCTCCGGCCAGTGCGGCAGGCTGCTTTGCTGCCTCTCCTACGAGTTCGACACCTACTGCAGCCTCAGGAAAGGGCTGCCCAAGTGCGGCAAGAGGGTGCAGTGCGGCTGCGTGGACGGCGAGGTGGTCAAGGTCAACGTGCTCCAGGGGACCGTCACCGTGAAGAACTCGGACGACACCATGGTGCAGTTGAAGGGCGACGACATCAAGCCGGAGCACGTGAGCGAACGGGTGAAGAAGCCGCAGGGCAAAGGCGAGGCGCCGGCCCAGCAGGATGCCAGGGGAAAGGGCTCCCAGGGGGCCGGCAAGCAGCGCCGCAACAGACCCGTTGACGTCAAAGAGAGGAAAAAGGAGAAACCATCATGAAACCGGCTTTCTACGTCACCACCCCGATATACTACGTAAACGACGTTCCTCACATCGGCCACGCCTACACCACGCTGGCAGCCGACGTGCTGGCGCGCTACAAGCGCCTCATGGGTTTCGATGTCTTCTTCCTGACCGGCACGGACGAGCACGGGCAGAAGGTGGAAAAGGCGGCCAACGCCGCCGGCGAGACCCCGCTGGAATTGGCCGACCGGGTCATGAAAAGGTTCCAGTCGCTCTGGGAGAAGCTGGAGATCTCCCACACGGACTTCATCCGGACCACGCAGGAGCGGCACAAGAAGGGGGTCTCGGTACTCTTCGAGAGGGTGCTGGAGAAGGGCGACATCTACCTGGGCGAGTACGAGGACTGGTACTGCACCCCGTGCGAGACCTTCTGGACCGAGACCCAGCTGATCGACTTCAAGTGCCCGGACTGCAACAGGCCGACCGAGAAGCTCAAGGAGGAGTCGTACTTCTTCCGGATGAGCAAGTACCAGGATCAGCTCCTGGCGCACATCGAGGCGAACCCGGACTTCATCCAGCCCAAGAGCCGCCGAAACGAGATCATCTCCTTCGTCAAGGAAGGGCTGAGGGACCTCTCGGTCTCCCGCACCACCTTCCAGTGGGGCATCCCGGTGCCGGGCAACGAAAAACACGTGATCTACGTCTGGTTCGACGCCCTGGCCAACTACATCACCGCACTGGGCTACCCGGACGAAACGGGCAACTTCGGCAAGTACTGGCCGGCCGACGTGCATCTGATCGGCAAGGACATCCTGCGCTTCCACACCGTCTACTGGCCCACCTTCCTGATGGCCGCGGGGCTGCCGATCCCCTCCAGGGTCTTCGCCCACGGCTGGTGGACCGTCGAGGGGCAGAAGATGAGCAAGAGCCTGCAGAACGTGGTCGAGCCCAACATGCTGATCGACAAGTACGGCGTGGACGCGGTGCGCTACTTCCTGCTGCGCGAGGTCCCCTTCGGCCTGGACGGCGACTTCTCGCACACGGCGCTGATCCACCGCATCAACTCCGACCTCGCCAACGACCTGGGGAACCTTTTGAACCGCTCGACGGCGATGCTGGGCAAATACTTCGGCGGCGTGCTGCAGGCGCCGGCGCAGGAAACCGAGCTGGACGCGGCCTACCGGGAGAAGACCGTCGCCATGGTGGCGCAGGTTGACCAGCACATCGAGGACCTCGCCTTCAGCAAGGCGCTGCAGTCGATCTGGGAAGCGATCTCCGCCGGGAACAAGTACATCGACGAGACCGCCCCCTGGACGCTCGCCAAGGACCAGGCGCAGAAGGACCGGCTGGCCACCGTCATGTACTACATGCTGGAATCGCAGAGGATCGTCTACTTCCTGCTGTCCGCATTCATGCCGAAGACGGCGCAAAAGGGGCTCTGCTACCTGGGCATCACCGAGGCGCCCGACCATCAGGGGCTTGCCTGGGGCGGCCTGCAGGCGGGAACCGCCATCGCCAAGGCAGAGGCGCTTTTCCCGAGGATCGAGGAGAAGTCGGAGTAAGGCGAGGCATGGCAGTACCGGGGAAAATGGACAAGGGACGCTCTTTCGGGGCGTCCCTTGTTTTATGCCGGGGCGAAGCTCATCGGCCTAGGCGCCCGCAAGGGATGCCCCGACTAAGGACGATGGCGCGGGGAGACCCCTTGCGGGCAGCCGGCGGCATCGCCCGACGGCATCAGGGCATCCCCTTACCCGCCCCCTCCAACCCGCCGGGGAGCGGCCGGAGCTCTCCGGGCGCCAGCAGGAAGAAGAGCCGGAAACCGCAGTACTTGTAGAACTCCGAAAACAGCAGCTTGAAGCTGCCGCGGTGGCTCCACCACTGCTCCTTGAGGTTGCGCGAATCGACCGGATGCGGATAGATGGCGACGTCCTTGGGTAGCGCGTTCCTGAAGATCAGCGTGGCGCGCTTCATGTGGTATCGCGAAGTGATCAGCCTGATGGAGGTGACCTTGTGGCTCATGACCAGGTCCCGGGCGTAGATGGCGTTCTCCAGGGTGTTGCGGGAGACCTTCTCCAGAAAGACGTGCTCCGCGCCGGCGCCCTGGTAAAGCTCCCGTTTCTTCACCAGCGGATCGACCCCGATCAGGAACAGAAGCCGCCCCTTCCCTTCCCGGTACAGCTTCACCCCCTCCTCGATGCGGCCACGCCCGCCGGTGAGGACCACGATCGCCTCGGTCTGCACCTCGCGCTGGGTAACGGAGAAGGTCTTGTAGACGAAGTCGACGAAAAGCACGCTCACAACAAGCAGCGCCAGCACCAGCAGGGAGAACAGCCCCTTAAATAGACTCATGATTCACACCTTGAAAACGCAACGACTGACCACCTTTTTGCTTGCATCCGCGGAAATCATCTGCTATAACTTACGACTTCAGTAAACTCCGGAGGGTACAAAGAAATGTCCAGAATATGCGAGATATGCGGTAAAGGCCCTAGCTTCGGGAATAACGTCAGCCACGCCAACAACAAGACCAGCAAGATTTGGCGCCCGAACCTGCAGAAGATCAAGGCCGTGAGGAACGGTACCGTCAGGAGCATCAAGGTCTGCACCCGCTGCATCCGCTCCGGACACGTAACGAAAGCCCTCTAGTCCAGAAACTTTCTGCAAAGTCATTAAAGCCGCGGCGCCCATGCGCCGGCGGCTTTATTTTTTGCCCGGATCTAGCCGCAGAGGGCGGTGACTTCTATCTCCACCAGCGCGGCGCGCGGCAGTCCCTGCACCTCGACGGTGACGCGCGCCGGCGGCTGCTGCGGGAAGAAGCGCCCGTATATGGCGTTCACCGCGGCGAAATCCGACATGCGGGCCAGGTAGATCACCGTCTTCACCACGTCCCCGAAGCCAAGCCCCGAGGCCGCGAGCAGCGCCGCGATGTTCTTCATGACCTGTTCCGTCTCGGCCTCGATGCCGCCCGGGCAGATCTCGCCGGTCGTCGGATCGAGCGCTATGGCACCGGAAAGAAAGAGAAACCCTCCAGCCTTCACCCCCTGGGAATATGGTCCGATCGCCTTGGGCGCCTGATCGGTGACGATGATCTCTTTTTTCATGAAAACCTCCTGGAATTTATTCCCTTTTGATCGTCTCCATTGAGCATCCCCTCCCCCTCCGGCGAGGGAGCGAGGGTACCCTGCCGGCTAGCTTCGCAAGCGCTCCACCTTGATGACCCCCCTCACCTTCATGATGGCGGCGAACACCTTCTTCAGGTGATCCAGATCGGTCACGTCCACCTCGAAGAGGTTCTCCCCCTTCTTGTCCAGGGTACTCTGGATGGAGGCCGAGGAAATGTTCGCCTCGCAGTTGGTGATCGCCGTAGCGATATTGGCCAGGATCCCCTTTTCGTCGTTGCACAGCACCCGGATCTTGACGGGGAGCGCGCTCTTGCGCCCCTTGTTCCAGGCCACCTCGATGCGCCGCTCGGGCTCCAGCGCCATGGCGAAGGAACAGTCGGCCGTGTGCACGGTGACGCCGCGCCCCCGGGTGATGAAACCGGTGATCTCGTCGCCGGGAAGCGGGTTGCAGCACTTGCCGAAGCGGACCAGGACGTCCTCGACCCCGTTGATCTGGATGGCGCTGGAGGATTTTCCCTTGAGCCGGTCGATCACCTTGCCGATCCGGGTCTCCTTGCGCTCCTGGGCGGCCTCCAGCTTCTCCGCGGGGATCAGCTTGGAGAGGATCTGGTTGCTGGAGAGCTTGCCGTAGCCGACCGACGCCATCAGGTCGTCCTCGGCAACGAAGCCGAACTCGACGGCCACCTTCTTCAGTTCGCCCGTTTTCTGCAGCTTGCCGAAATTCAGGGAGTAGCGGCGGAAATCCTTCTCGCAGATCTCGCGCCCGAGCGTGATGCTCCGCATCCGCTCCTCGGTCTTGACCCAGGCCCGGATCTTGTTGCGCGCCCGGGTGCTCTTGACGATCTTCAGCCAGTCCTTGCTCGGGGTATGGTGCGGCGAGGTGATCACCTCGACGATGTCGCCGGTCTTCAGCTCGTACTTGAGCGGAACCAGCTTGCCGTTCACCTTGGCGCCCACGCAGCGGTGCCCCACGTCGGTATGCACGCTGTAGGCGAAATCGATCGGCGTGGAACCCTTGGGGAACCCCTTGACGTCCCCCTTGGGCGTGAAGATGAAGACGTCCTCCGGGAAGAGCTCGACCCGGACCGTATCCATGAACTCCTTGGAATCGTCCAGCTCCTGCTGCCACTCGAGAAGCTGCCTGATCCAGGTGAAGCGCTTCACCTCCTTCTCGTCGTACCCCTTTCCTTCCTTGTACTTCCAGTGCGCGGCGATCCCGGACTCCGCCACCCGGTGCATCTCGGAGGTCCGGATCTGCACCTCCATGCGCTCGCCGAAGGGACCGATCACCGTGGTGTGCAGCGACTGGTACATGTTCCCCTTGGGCATGGCGATGTAATCCTTGAAACGCCCGGGGATCGGCTTCCAGGTCGAGTGGATGATCCCCAGCACCTCGTAGCACTCGCGGATGTCGTCCACCGAGACCCTGATGGCGATCAGGTCGTAGATCTCGTCGATCTCGACGTTGCGGCTTTGCATCTTGCGGTAGATCGAGTAGAGGTGCTTGGAGCGCCCCGAGACCTCTCCCTTGATGCCGTGCTCCTCCAACTGCTTCTTGATGATGTTCTTGACCGTGGTGACGTAGGACTCGCGCTCCTGCTTCTTCTTGGCGACCTTGCCGGCGAGGTCGTAGTATAGCTGCGGCTCCAGGTAGCGGAAGGAGAGGTCCTCCAGCTCGCCCTTGACCCAGGAGATGCCCAGGCGGTTGGCGATCGGCGCGTAGATGTCCAGCGTCTCCTTGGCGATGGTGCGCTGCTTGGCCTCGGGCTGGTACTGCAGGGTCCGCATGTTGTGCAGCCGGTCGGCGAGCTTCACCAGGATCACCCTGATGTCGGTGGCCATGGCCAGGAGCATCTTGCGGAAGTTCTCGGCCTGGCTCTCCTCCTTGGTCTTGAAGTGGATCTTGCCGATCTTGGTGACGCCGTCCACGAGCCTCGCAACCTCAGCCCCGAACAGCGACTCCAGTTCCTCATGGGTGGTCAGGGTATCCTCGACCGTGTCGTGCAACAGGCCGGTCACCACGGCGGCCATGTCCAGACGCAGGTCCGCCAGGATGCCGGCCACCTCCATCGGGTGGATCAGGTAGGGCTCGCCGGAGAGCCGGGTCTGCCCCTGGTGCACCTTGGCGCAAAAGACATAGGCCTTTCTGAGCATGTCCAGGTCGCAGCCGGGGTTGTAGGAGGCAACCTTGTCCAGTATGTCGTTTAGTCGTATCATCGCGTGCCTGTTTTCTGTAAAAAGAAGGGGCTAACGACCCCGGGGCTCCCCCCTTTAGCCGTTAGCCCCAGCCGAGCGCTATAAAAGGGAGACCGCTCAGCCGCCTCCCTCAGATGTATTAACGACCCTTTTTGCTGCCGATTTCGCAGCCGATCTTGCCGGCGGCGATTTCCCTCAGCGAGACGACCACGTTCTTGTTGGCAGCCCTGTTGTCGATGAGCGGCTTCGCCCCCTTAAAGAGCTGCTTCACCCTCTTCGAAGCGAGCATGACGAGAAGGAAGCGGTTATCCACCTTCTCAAGACAATCTTCTACGGTAACCCTTGCCATAATTAAATACCCCTTTGGTTGGTAATTCGGAAATTCTCTAGATATTGAAGGAGGAGGCGAGCCCCTGAAGCAGACGGGAGGCCCTGCACTGCTCGGCGATCAGCACGCTTTTCAGCTGCTCCACCGCCTCGCTGAACCTGTCGTTCACGATGATGTAGTCGTACCAGCGCGCTTCCTTGATCTCGCCGGCGGCGTTGTTGATCCTGCGCTCGATGACCTCCTCGGTGTCGGAGGAGCGGTTGTCCAGCCGGCGCCGCAGTTCCTCGATGCTGGGCGGCAGCACGAAGATATAGACGCCTCCTTCGAAGCGTCCCTTGAGCTGGCGAGCGCCCTGGCAGTCGATGTCGAGTATCAGATCGATCCCCTGGGAGCGGCAGTCGTTCAGGGTCGCAAGCGAGGTGCCGTAGTGGTTGCCGTGGACCTCGGCCCATTCTGCGAACTCGCCTGCGGCGGCCATCCGGGAGAACTCTTCCTGTGCCACAAAAAAATAATCACGCCCGTGCACTTCTCCTTGACGGGGGGTGCGCGTCGTGTAGCTGACAGAATGCCGCAAGTTGGGAAATATGTCAATTATTTCCTTGCACAGCGTGGTTTTGCCGGCGCCCGAGGGGGCGGATATCACATACAGGACACCTTCACGTTTCATGCTTTTCACCCGCTTGTTTTCTGTCGTTGGAACCATCCCCCTCTCCCTGGCCCTCTCCCACAAGGGGAGAGGGGATTAGGCACCGGCAGCCTTTACCCCCCTCACTTGAAGGGGAGAGGGGATTAGGCACCGGCGGCCTTTACCACCCTCCCTTGATGGGAGGGGCTGGGGGAGGGTGAGGAATTTACCGGCTACTCGATGTTCTGCACCTGCTCGCGGATCTTTTCCAGTTCGGCCTTCAGCTCGACGACGCTGGAGGCGATCTGAGCATCGTTCGCCTTTGAGCCGACCGTGTTCACCTCGCGGTTGATCTCCTGGAGCAGGAAGTCGAGCTTGCGCCCGACCGGCTCGTTTCTGGTGAGCGTCTCGTCGAACTGACGCAGATGGCTTTCCAACCGCACCAACTCCTCGGTGATGTCGCACTTGTCCGCCAGAAGCGCCACCTCGAGGGCGATGCGCTCCTCGGGCAGGGCGCTCTCGCTTAAGAGTTGGGCGATGCGCTCCTTGAGCCTGGCCGCGTACTCGGAGACCACCAGGGGCGAGCGCGCCATCACCCGGGCGATCAGCTGGCTCAGGGTCTCGCGCCGCTTCAGGAAGTCCGCCATCAGCGACTCCCCCTCGAAAAGCCTCATCTCGTCCACCCGGCGCAGCGCCTCCTCGAGTGCCGCCACGAGCTCCCCGGGGATCTCCTCCAGCGCCGCCTCCGCCTCGGCCGCAACGGTGATCACGTCACGCTGCGCCGCGATCAGGGCAAGGCTCACATCGTCCCCCAGCCCCAGTGCTTCGCCGATGCTGCTGAACGCCTTGTAATAGCCTCGCGCCAGCGGAAGGTTCGCGGTCGGCACGCCCAGCGACATGGCGCCCTCCACCTGGATGAAGACGTCGATCTTGCCGCGGCTCAGCCTCTCGGCGACCCGTTTCTTGATCTCGTTTTCGAACTGCATCAGCGCGCGCGGCAGCTTCACGGTGACTTCCCCGTAGCGGTGGTTCACGCAGCGCACCTCGACGGTGATCCTGCCGGTGGCGTAGGCGGACTCGGACTTGCCGTAACCTGTCATGCTCTTTATCATGGATTCCCCTGGAAGGCGCGCCTGCGCCCTATTTCGATTCGAACAGCTTCTTTTCCCAGCGCCAGGCATCGGAGACGATGGTGGTCAGGTCCGCGTAGGAGGGGGACCAGCCAAGGACGCTGCGGATCCGGTCGGCGACGGCGACGAGGTTTGCCGGGTCGCCGGGGCGGCGCGGCGCCTCGATGACCGGGAAGTCGACCCCGCTCACCTTTTTCACCACCTCGATCACCTCGCGCACGCTCTCGCCCTGGCCGTAGCCGACGTTGATGGTGGTCGAGCCCCCCCCCTTGTTCAGGTAGTCAAGGGCGTAGAGGTGTGCCGCGGCAAGGTCCTCGATATGGATGTAATCGCGGATACCGGTGCCGTCGGGCGTCTCGTAGTCGGTACCGAAGATGGAGACGCCGTCGCGCATGCCGAGCGCCGCCTGGCAGGCGACCTTGATCAGGTGGGTGGCATCCGGTGTGCGCTGCCCCATCCGCGCCAGCGGGTCGGCTCCAGCCACGTTGAAGTAGCGCAGCGCGACATAGGAAAATCCGTGGGCGAAGGCCGCGTCGCGCAGCATCCACTCGCTCATCAGCTTGGAAGTGCCGTAGGGGTTGATGGGGACGGTGGCGCTGGACTCGGAGGCTGCGCCGGCTTCGGGCATGCCGTAGACCGCCGCGGTGCTGGAGAAGATGAAACGCTCTACCCCGTGCTCGACGCAGGCCTGCAGGAGGTTCAGCGTGTTCCTGGTGTTGTTCGAGTAGTACTTGAGCGGCAGATGCACCGATTCCGGGGCGATGATGGCGGCGGCGAAGTGTAGCACCGACTTGCAGCCGGTTTCGCGCAGCACCCCGCGAAGCTTCTCGCCGTCGGCCAGATCGCCCACGATGAGCCTCTCGCCGTGGATCAGTGCGTCCGCCGAGCCGGTCGACAGGTTGTCGTAGACCACCACCTCATTACCGGCCTCGGTGAGCTGCCTCACCACGTGGCTCCCGATGTAGCCTGCCCCGCCGGTAACCAGAATTGCACCCATATAGTCATCTCCTTTAGAACATTGAAAAAAACGAGGGCCTAGCCTTTGGACTAAACCCTCGATCAGTGCGGATCTTACTGGGCCGGATGACGCTGGCCGTGGCGCGACCCTGTCTCCCGGGAGCCACGCGCCGACCGCAGCGTGATGATTTTAGGCTGATATATATAGCATTTAGCCCTGCCCCATGCAACCATTAAATTCCGCCAACACTCCGGCAGGCTGCGGTTACTAGGCGCAACGATACACTTTTCAGGTGATCCACTTCATGCGGTACGACGCCTCCCCCTCCCCTGCCATCGATGGCGCCAGTTTCCCCTTGACACGGGCAGGCACCAAGGTTATATTCCTCTAACAAAATTCGGAAAGGAGACAGAGCATTGAAAAAGATGAAGCCGTTCGACCTTGCCTACGAGCAATACCAGCTGCTAAAGGAAAAGCTGAGCTCGACCCGGGACCCGCAGGAAAAGAACATCCTCTTCAGAAGGCTCACCAACCTGCTTGCCGTGATGGAATTTCTGGTTTCCCTGAACAAAACGACCTGACCACCTCACAGACTCTCACATTCCCAGCTTTTAAACATCATCAGAACCACAGGGTAAAACAGGCGCACATCGTCGCTGCATGGCCCGGCGCAGGATTTCAAAGCCGGGCCAGAAGCGACGGCCGAACCATCAGAAGCTCCCATCCTTGAAAATTCACTGACAGTGTCACCCAGCCTGGTCTCCTAAAACATACACAGATCGATGGTATAATCACCTCGTCTGTCAGAGACCGGGCGTTCCGAGTCTCGCGCGAAGAGTACCGCGGCGCCATACAGCTGATTCAAGAGGCGAACAGCCTGTTCAACCCCGGCCATCTGAACCTCAATGACAGAGCCGTTGCGGAATATGTCTATGCGAGGATATCATGTAAGATAAACGGGCTGATCAACACAGTGAGGCCGGTCCCCGAAGAACTGTGGACCTTCCAGGTTAACCTGCGGCATAGAGGTTGCCATGAAAACCAGTAAAACCAACAAAGGCAAAACGAGCCAAGTCAGCACCGGCGCCCCGAGCCCGCACAGCGGCTCCGCCCCTCTCTGGGCGGCCTGCCGCACCCTGTTGGCCGGACATGAGGAGGAGTTCTTCTCGCGCTGGAAGAGGGTCGTCGACACCTTTCAGGAAGACGACGTACACGACCTGCGGGTCGCCTCACGGCGGCTGCGCGAAGGGCTCGCCCTGTTTTCCCCCTGCTTTCCCGCCAAAAAGAGCGCACGCCTGGACAAGCGGGTGAGGAAGGTGACCAGGATGCTCGGCGAGCTGCGCAACACCGACGAGGCCTGCCTCTTCTTCTCGGAACTCGCGCCCCGGCAGAGTGCGGACTCCGCTCACCAAATCGAGGAGCTGCTATCGGCATTGAGGGGCGAACGGGAACAGGCGCACAAAAAGCTCAAAAAAGAGCTCGCCGCGCTCGATCCGAAACCGCTGCGGGCCGAGTTCAGCGCCCTGGGCAGCCGGCCGAACCTGTTTCGCAGCAGCGTCGTCGACCCCTTCACGAGCATCGCGTTTTTCGCCGGCGGCGCCATCATGGAGCGCGCGCAGACGCTCGGCGAGCTGCTGCCCCGGGCGGTGCGTGAGGAGGAGAGCGAGGCCCAGCACCAGCTGCGCATAGCGGTCAAGAAGATGCGCTACCGGCTGGAGATCATGGCGCCGCTGCTAGGAAGCGGTTACGAGGAACTGCACGCCGCGCTGAAGGGTTACCAGGACGTGCTGGGGAAGCTGCACGATATCGACGTGTTCAGCCAGATGGTGCAGCAGCGGCTTAGGGACGGGGCAGGCAGGGAGCAACTGCTGCGGGTCATGGCCGGCAGAAGAAGCGCCCTGCACGGCTCGTTCATACAGAGGCTAAAGAGCGTCCCGCTTCAGGCCATAGGAGAAAAGGCCAGAGACGCTTTGCTGCGCTGAGACAAAGCCAGTGCCGGCACCATGCCTTGCCAACTGAACCAACCTTTGCTTTTCCAACTGGACACTCCCCGCTCTATCCGCTCGACCGGGATGCCATCCGGAGCTTGCCAAGGCGCATTCATACCGCTCTGCTCACCACCTGTTACAGCCCGAACTGCATCTGCACCTCGGTCGGCGCCTCATCGAACCCCTGGAACTCCATGGTATAGCTCCCCCGCCCCTTGGTGGCGCTGCGCAGGTCGGTCATGTAGCCGAACATCTCGGCCAGCGGCACGGTCGCCCGCACCAGTTCCTGATCGCCCCGCCTGTCGAGACCTTCCACCCTGCCCCGCTTCCGCTGCAGCGATCCGAGCACCTTGCCGAGGCTCTCGGCCGGCAGCTCCAACTCCAGGGACATGATCGGCTCCAGCAAAAGCGGGCCGGCCTCCCGGGCCGCCATGACGATGCCGCGCCGGGCCGCACCGCGCAGCGCCGCCTCGCTGGGCACCGGCACGCCGGGCTCGATCGGGATCTCCAGCAGCCGCACCTCCAGGTCGGTCAGGGGATAGCCGGTCCGGCAGCCGGACAGGCAACCCTCCTGCAGGCTCTGCTCCACGGCGGCCATGAGTTCCGGCGTCATGGGGGGCTGGACCTGGGGCAGCAGGATGCGCACGCCCGTGCCCCTCGGCAGCGGCGACAGGCGCAGTAGCACCTCTGCCGTCTCGGGACGCCGCTCCCCTTCCCGGTGGAAGAACTCGCGCCGCTGCACCTGTTGCCGCAGGGTCTCCCGATAGACCACACGCGGCCGGCCGGTCTTCACCTGCACGCCGTACTCGCGCCGCAGCCGGTCGATGATGATCTCCAGGTGGAGTTCCCCCATCCCGGTCAGTATGGTCTGGCCGGTCTCCCGGTCCTCGTGCACCCGGAAGGTCGGGTCCTCCCACTGGAAGTACTCCAGGGTCGTGAGCAGGTGCTCCCGGTCCTGCGCCCCTTTGGCCTCAACCGCCAGCGACACGACCGGCTCCGGTACGGTGAGCCCTTCCAAAACCAGCGGCCGCGCCGGATCGCACAGGGTATCGCCGGTCAGGGTCGTCTGGCAACCGGTCGCGGCAACGATATCGCCGGCAACCGCTTCGCCGATCTCCTCCCGCCGGTGGGCATGCATGCGGAACAGGTGCCTGATCCGCTCCTGCGAGCCGCGGCTGCTGTTGAAGAGCATCGCCCCGGCCCGCACCCGGCCACTGTAGATGCGCAGGTAGGTGAGCCGCCGTCCCGACTCGGCCATCACCTTGAAGGCGAGCGCCCTGAACGGCGCATCCGGATCGCAGCTGACCGCCTCCCCTGCGCCGGTGACCGGGTGGTGCCCCGCCGGCGCCGGGAGATCCAACGGCGAAGGGAGGTAATGGCAGACCGCGTCCAGAAGCGGCTGGACCCCCTTGTTGTGCAGGGCGGAGCCGAAAAGTACCGGGAAGATCCGGCAGGCGAGGGTGCCGCGGCGCAGCGCCTGCCGCAACCGCTCCTGCGGGACCCGTCTCCCCTCCAGGAAGTCGGCCATCACCTCGTCATCGAAGTCGGCGGCCGCTTCGGTCAGCTGAAGGCGCGCCTGCTGCACCTGCTGCAAGGCGCCTTCCGGCACCGGTCCCCGCTGGACGGTGCGCCCCTGGTCGTTGCCGGAGAAGCTGAGCGCCTGCTCGCTCAGGAGGTCTATCACCCCGGTAAAGCCCGCTTCCGCGCCGATGGGGAGTTGCAAAAGCACCGGCCGCGCCTTGAGCCGCTGCGTCATCTGGCGCAGGGCCTGAAGGTGGTCCGCGCCCAGCCGGTCCATCTTGTTGATGAAGCAGACCCGCGGCACGCCGTAGCGATCGGCCTGACGCCAGACCAGCTCGCTCTGGGGCTGCACCCCTTCGACGGCGCTGAAAATGGCCACGGCCCCGTCCAGGACCCGCACGCTGCGCTCCACCTCGATGGTGAAGTCGATGTGGCCGGGGGTGTCGATCAGGTTGAGCCGGAAATCGTTCCAGTTACAGGTGGTGGCGGTGGCGGTGATGGTGATGCCGCGCTCCTGCTCCTGGGGCATCCAGTCCATGACCGCCTGGCCGTCGTGCACCTCGCCCATCTTGTAGGTCTCGCCGCTGTAGAAAAGGATGCGCTCGGACACGGTGGTCTTGCCCGCGTCGATGTGGGAGATGATGCCGATATTGCGGATGGCGCCAGTGTCGAGTGGCAACATGGTCGTTCTCCCGGTAAGGGTGTGAGGGGGCAATCCCAAGCGGAAATATTACATCATATGAGAGGGTTGCCAACCTGAAGGGATGGCACACGGGTCTATCGGCAACAAACGGCTAAAGGCCGGCAGGGCGGCAGCTACCGGCAACCCGGCTCACCCATGAGCAGACGGTTTTTCGGGGTGATGTCGTCCGGGATGCTCTGCGTGTAGATCCGGTAGCCGCGGGAACGAAGCAGCGCCGCGCGGGTGACGTCGACGGCCAGCGGGCCGTCCAGCCACCCCTGCAAGCCGCCGGCTTCGGCACTTCTCAGATCGTGGCAGCAGGGAAGCACCGCGACCCTGCTCCCTGCCGCCATGGCGCGCTCCAGCACCAGGTCGGTCAGGCCGCCGCAGGCATGCACCGAAACCACGATATCCTCGGCAAACAAGGGGACCTGTTCCAGATCGCTCTCCACGAACCGCAACCGTGCGCCGAGCGCGGGCCAGTCCCTGCCGAGTTCCGCCGCAAGCAGGGCCGCGTTCTCCGGGACGCGCCGGTCCACGGCGAGCGCCTCGGGGATGTCCCGGTCCATGAGCAGGAGGATCTGGGCCAAAAGGCCGTGCCCGGAGGCGAGATCCACCACCCTCCCCCCGCGAAAACGCCGGTGCACCCGGCGCGCCACCTCCCACGCCTCGTACAGTTCCTTGCGCGGCAGGCAACCGGCCCGGCACACCGCCCGGGCGATGCGCTCGAAAAGGGAGTCGCCGGCAAAGAGCTGCAGATGTCTTTCGTTGAGGCGGTTACGCGATGATCTGTCCACGGGGTTCGTTGCTCCAAGGCAGGCTCGCCGTCCTGCCGTTCAATGACCTGGATCTGGGGATTGCACCGATTACCTTGCCTTGCCCTCGAAAGGCCCTCTCCACTTCAAGGGGGGGGTGGGGGCAGGCTTCGGAACATGGCGCAACCGCTACGGGCCAAGCTCCTGCTCCAACTGGCTGACCCGCTCTTCATCATGCTCGATCTCCTCCAGCTTCTTGTAATACGCCAGCCGGGCCGGGCCGGGCGTGGAGAGAGGCTTCTTGTTGATGTAGGGGTTGTCCTGGAAAGTCGCCTCCCCCTTGGCCCGTTTTTCTTCGAACTCCTTCAGCTCCTTTTCCGTGGGAGTCCTTCCCTTTGCCACCTTCCACTTGTGCTTCAGCCGGGCCAGTTCCTGCCTCTTGCCCGGAAGCGCTTGCCTGAGCGCCTGCAACTCCCGGCTCAGCCTGGCATACTCCTCGCTCCCGGCACCCCTTCCCTGCTGAGCGTCTGCAGCGCCGGTCGGCGCGGCAGACGACTCCGCGGCGCCCTGCCTGGCGCCCTCGGCCGTCGCGGCCGAACCCACCGCCGAGGTGGAAAGCAAAAGTATGAGAACCAGTACCGTAACAGATCGTATTGTCATGCCTACCTCGCTAGCTCGTCAAAGCGGACAGAAGCACTCTTCGTCATGCCGACTGACACTAGATGTGTGGGATTGGGGCTATAGCCATAAGAAGCATAATTCTGTCTGATTGAGCACTGATAATAAGCTCATCACCTCATTTGTCAATTCCTTCCGGCATATCCGGATAGCAATGACTGGGACGACGGGAAGATGAGCGAGATGTCACAGGAGGAGATGATCGATTGTTGGCGGTATGGCAGGAGCAATCCGGCTGCGTCAGGATAAAAAAAGGCCGGAGCGTCCCCCGGCCATGGAAAGGAGCACACATGGCAGTACGTGCTCATTGAAGTGATGGTGCGGCGAAAATATTCTTCGCCATGTTCTTTCCCTGAAAAAAGGTGCCACACCCGTAAAACCGGATGTGGCACCCTGGACATGCAAATGGCTATTTCTCTTCGCCGTAGGTCAGCCCTGCCAGCTTCTGGTAGTACTCGAACCTGCCGGCAGTCCAGGCGCTGGCCTTGTGCATCAGCCGGTCAGCCGCCTCGGGGTTGATCTTCCTGAGCACCTTGTAGCGGTTCTCGCCGTTGGCGAAATCCTCGAACGAGGTGGTCGGGGCCTTGGAGTCGAGCTGCAGCGGGTTTTTCCCCTCTGCGGCCAGGGCCGGGTTGTAGCGGTACAGCGGCCAGTAGCCGGAGGAAACCACCTTCTTCTGCTCATCCACGGCGGTGGTCATGTTGATGCCGTGGGCGATGCAGTGGGCGTAGGCGATGATGATGGACGGGCCGTCGTGGGCCTCGGCCTCGATGAACGCCTTCACCACCTGGGACGGGTTGGCCAGCGAGACGTTGGCCACGTAGACGTGACCGTAGGCCATGGCCATCATGCCCAGGTCCTTCTTGGCCATGGTCTTGCCCCCCGCGGCGAACTGCGCCACGGCGCCGATCGGGGTGGACTTCGATGCCTGACCGCCGGTGTTGGAGTAGACCTCGGTGTCGAGCACCAGGATGTTCACGTTCTTGCCGGAGGCGATCACGTGGTCCAGGCCGCCGTAGCCGATGTCGTAGGCCCAGCCGTCGCCGCCGATGCACCAGACCGACTTCTTGACCAGGTAATCGGCCAGGGGGATGAGCTGCAGCGCAGCCTCTTCCCGGCAGCTCCCGAGCACCGTTTTCAGTTTGGCGACACGCCCGCGCTGCGCTTCGATCTCGGCCTGGCCCTGCTGCTTGGCTGCCAGGATCTCCTGCATGAGCGCAACCTCGCAGGCGCAGGAGCTGCAGCTGCAGGTGGTCAGCTTGGTCAGTAGCTCGCGTGCCGCCTCGCTGAACTTGTCAACGGCGAGCCTCATGCCGTAGCCGAACTCGGCGTTGTCCTCGAACAGCGAGTTGGACCAGGCCGGCCCGCGCCCGTCGGCGCGCTGCGCCCAGGGGGTGGTGGGGAGGTTGCCGCCGTAGATCGAGGTGCAGCCGGTCGCGTTGGCGATCATGGCGCGGTCGCCGAACAGCTGGGAGAGGAGCTTCAGGTACGGGGTCTCGCCGCAGCCGGCGCAGGCGCCGGAGTATTCGAAGATGGGGCGCACCAGCTGGCTGCCGCGCAGCGTGTCCAGCTTGACGAGCGAGGGATCGATGTCCGGCAGCGACAGGAAGAAGTCGTAGTTGGCCGCCTCGGCGGCGCGCAGCGGCGGCTGGAAGTGCATGTCCAGAGCCTTGTGGCCGGGGTTCGCCTTGTCCTTCACCGGGCAGTTGTGGGCGCAGGCGCCGCAGCCGGTGCAGTCCTCCGGCGCCACCTGGAAGGTGATCTTCATCTGCTTCACATCGGGGATCTTGGAGTCGGTCGACTTGAAGCTCGCCGGTGCGCCGGCCAGCTCGCTCTCCGGGTAGGCCTTCATACGGATGGCGGCGTGCGGGCAGACGAAGGAGCAGAGCGCGCACTGGATGCAGAGCTTGTCGTCCCAGACCGGGATCTCGACGGCGATGTTGCGCTTCTCGTACTGCGAGGTCGCGGTCGGGAAGGTGCCGTCGATCGGCATGGCGGAGACCGGCAGGTCGTCGCCGAAGCCTGCGATGATGGGGCCGGTCACTTCCTGGACGAACTTCGGCGCATGGGCGCCGACCACCGGCGGCATGGTCAGGGTGCCGTCAGCCACGGCCGGGACGGCGACCCGGTGGATGTTCTCCAGCGCCTGGTCCACCGCGGCGTTGTTCATGGCCACGACCTTCTCGCCCGCCTTGCCGTAGCTCTTCTTGATGGCGCCCTTGATCTCGGCGATGGCGGACTCCAACGCGATGATGCCGGAGATCTTGAAGAAGGCGGTCTGCATGATGACGTTGATCCTGGCGCCCAGGCCGAGCTCCTCGGCCAGCTTGATGGCGTTGATCACGTAGAAGTTGAGCTTCTTGTCGATGATCTGGCGCTGCACCTCGACCGGCATCTTGCCCCAGACCTCGGCCTTTTCGAAGGGGGAGCAGAGCAGAAAGGTGCCGCCCGCCTTCGCCTTGGAGAGCATGTCGTACTTCTCCAGGAAGGTGAAGTTGTGGCAGGCGATGAAATCCGCGTTGTCGATCAGGTACGGGGCGTTGATCGCCTTCTTGCCGAAGCGCAGGTGCGAGGTGGTGATGCTCCCCGCCTTCTTCGAGTCGTAGACGAAGTAGGCCTGGGCGAAGTTGTCGGTGGCCTCGCCGATGATCTTGATGGAGTTCTTGTTGGCGCCCACGGTGCCGTCGGAGCCCAGGCCGTAGAACATCGCCTCGTAGGTCCCGTCCATCTCGTTTCTGAAGGAGCTGTCGTAGGCAAGGCTTGAGCCGGTGACGTCATCGTTGATGCCGACCACGAAGTTCCTCTTCGGTTTCTCCTCTTTCAGGTTGTCGAAGACCGCCTTGGCCATGGAGGGGGTGAACTCCTTGGAGCCCAGGCCGTAGCGCCCCCCCACGATGACCGGATAGCCGTCGAAGCTGCAGCTGCCGTCGGCCATCGCCTCGCCGATGGCGGTGCGCACGTCCAGGTAGAGCGGCTCGCCCAGGGAGCCCGGTTCCTTGGTGCGGTCCAGCACCGCGATGCTCTTCACGCCGGCCGGCAGCGCGGCTATGAAGGCCTGAAGCGGGAAGGGACGGTACAGGTGGACCTTCACCACGCCGACCTTCTCCCCCTTGGCGACCAGGGTCTCCACGGTGTCCTGGACCGTGTCGGCCCCGGAGCCCATGACGACCACGACCCGCTCGGCATCGGGCGCGCCGGCGTAGTCGACCAGGCCGTACCTGCGGCCGGTCAGCTTGGCGAACTTCTCCATCTCCTGCTGCACGATCTCGATGCAGGCCGGGTAGAACCTGTTGATGGTCTCGCGCCCCTGGAAGTAGACGTCCGGATTTTGCGCCGTGCCGCGCATGACCGGGCGGTCGGGGGTGAGGCGGCGGGCGCGGTGCGCGTTGACCAGGTCGTTGTCGATCATGGCGCGCATGTCGTCAAAGGTCAGTTCCTCGACCTTCTGGACCTCGTGCGAGGTGCGGAAGCCGTCGAACATGTGCAGAAACGGTATCCGCGAGCGCAGCGTCGCGGCCTGGGAGATCAGCGCGAAGTCCATGACCTCCTGGACGTTGTTGGAGCAGAGCATGGCCCAGCCGGTCGAGCGGCAGGACATGACGTCGGAATGGTCGCCGAAGATGGAGAGCGCCTGGGTTGCCAGGGCGCGGGCCGAGACGTGGAACACGGTGGAGGTGAGCTCGCCGGCGATCTTGTACATGTTCGGGATCATCAGCAAAAGGCCTTGGCTCGCGGTGAAGGTGGTGGTCAGCGCGCCTGCCTGCAGGGCGCCGTGCACGGCGCCGGCGGCGCCCCCCTCGGACTGCAGTTCCGACACCAGAGGCACCGTGCCCCAGATGTTCTTCTCGCCCACGGCGCTCTTCGCGTCGGAGATCTCACCCATGACCGACGAGGGGGTGATGGGATAGATGGCGATGACTTCGTTGGTTGCGTGGGCCACGTGGGCGGCTGCTGTGTTGCCGTCGATGGTTACCATTCTTCTGCTCACGATAAGCTCCTCTATGGTTGGATGGTTTCTTTGTTGTGACGCTTGGTTCGGCAGGCGCACAAAGGGGCGCGCGCGAGTCCGGTGCCTGCGCTTTTCGGATCGGCTCCCCCATCCCCCTGCCGGCCTCCCCCTTGAAGGGGGGGGCCGGCAGGGGCCGGGATGACGGCGACCGGCTTTGCCGCATGCGCCTATCTGGCGGGGCTCACCATGACTGCAAAAACTTCCCGCATCAGTTCGGACACGTTCTTGTTGGCTGCCCGAGACACCTTTTCGAGCGTTTCACGCTCTTCGTCGCTTACTCGCACCGACAATACATGGTAGCGCGGTTGTTCCTTGCTTCTTTTAGCCATGGTTAGCCCTCTTTGCTGCCGTTTCTTGTATTTTTCTTTCAGCTCGGCCGGTAGATTTTCAGCAGTGCCTCGGCCATTTCGGCCGGGCTGTCCGCCACGGAGATGCCGCACTCCCTGAGGACGGCGACCTTTTCCGTGGCGGTCCCCTTGCCGCCGGAGATGATGGCGCCGGCATGCCCCATGCGCTTGCCGGGAGGGGCGGTGACGCCGGCGATGTAGGCGGCCACCGGTTTCGTCATGTTCTCCTTCACGAAGCGGGCGGCCTCCTCCTCGGCCGAGCCGCCGATCTCGCCGATCATGATGACCGCCTCGGTGTCCGGATCCTCCTGGAACAGGCGCAGGCAGTCGATGTGGCTCGTGCCGTTCACCGGGTCGCCGCCGATGCCGACGCAGGTGGACTGCCCGAGGCCCAGGCAGGTGAGCTGCCAGACCGCCTCGTAGGTCAGGGTGCCGGAGCGCGACACCACGCCGACCCTGCCCGGCTTGTGGATGTAACCGGGCATGATGCCGATCTTGCACTCACCCGGGGTGATCACGCCGGGGCAGTTGGGGCCGACCAGCCGGGTCTTCTTGCCGACCAGGTACTGCTTCACCTTGACCATGTCGAGGACCGGGATCCCCTCGGTGATGCAGCAGACCAGCTCGATCCCCGCGTCGATCGCCTCCATGATGGAGTCGGCCGCAAAGGGTGGCGGCACGTAGATGACCGAGGCGTTGGCGCCGGTCCTGGCGACGGCCTCGGTGACCGTGTCGTAGACCGGAAAGCCGTCGATGACGGTCCCCCCCTTGCCCGGGGTGACCCCACCCACCATCTGTGTGCCGTAGTCGCGCGCTCCCTGGGCATGGAACAGACCGGTGGCGCCGGTGATCCCCTGGGTGATGACTTTGGTGTCCTTGTTGATCATTATGCTCATCGTTATCTCTCCTTAGGCGGTCTGGGCCGCTACGGCCCGGACAATTTTCTGGGCTCCGTCCGCCATGCCGTCGGCGGCCACGATGTTCAGGCCGCTTTCGGCCAGAAGCCTTTTGCCGATCCCGACGTTGGTCCCTTCCAGCCGGACCACGAGCGGCACCTTGATGCCGACCTGCTTGGCCGCCTCGATGACGCCGGTGGCGATCACGTCGCACTTCATGATGCCGCCGAAGATGTTGACCAGGATCCCTTTCACGTTCTGGTCGGAGAGGATGATCTTGAAGGCCTCGGTGACCCGCTCGATGGTGGCCCCGCCCCCTACGTCCAGGAAGTTCGCCGGATCGCCGCCGTAGTGCTTGATGATGTCCATGGTGGCCATGGCGAGACCGGCGCCGTTCACCAGGCAGCCGATGTTGCCGGCAAGCGAGATGTAGGAGAGGTCGTGCTGCGAGGCTTCCACCTCGTTGGGGTCCTCCTCGTCGAAGTCGCGCATGTCGCCGATCTGGATGTGCCGGAACATGGCGTTGTCGTCGAAGCCGAACTTCGCGTCCAGGGCGAGCAGCTCACCCTCGGCCGTGACCACCAGCGGGTTGATCTCCAGCATGGAGCAGTCGCAGGTGATGAAGGTCGTGTAGAGGCCGGAGAGGACCTTGGCCGCCTTGCCGGTCAGCTTGCCGGTGAGCCCCAGGCTGAAGGCGATCTTGCGGCACTGGAACGGGGTGAGCCCCACCAGCGGATCGACCGCCTCGGTGAAGATCTTCTCCGGGGTGCTGGCGGCCACCTCCTCGATGTCCATCCCCCCTTCGGTTGAGGCCATCACGGCGACCCGCGAGCTGCCGCGGTCGACCACGAGGCTCACGTAGAGTTCGCGGGCGATGTTGCAGCCGTTCTCGACCATGACGCGGGTGACCACCTTCCCTTCCGGGCCGGTCTGGTGCGTCCTGAGCGTCATGCCGAGCATGTCGCGGGCGATGAGACGCACCTCGTCCGGGGTGCGCGCCAGCTTGACGCCGCCCCCCTTGCCGCGGCCGCCGGCGTGGATCTGCGCCTTGACCACCCAGGGCCCCTCGCCCAGGCGCTTGGCCCACTCCCGGGCGCTGGCGCCGTTGTAGCAGACGTGGCCATCGGGAACCGGCACGCCGAACTTCCTCAGAATTGCTTTAGCCTGGTATTCGTGAATGTTCATACCTTCTCCTGTGCTGCGTATTTGAGGTGTCTGTTTCCCAAATCCATTATCTAAAAAACGGCCGTTGGACCCGACAAGGCGGAGCCGACCGGATGAAGCGCTGATCGAGCTTATTCGAAGGGGGCCAGGGAGCATGCGGCCTGGCCAGAATGAGATGGCGTTTTCATATCAAATTGGTAAGACAAATTTTTAACCTTGCCGCCCCACCCCTCACACCCATCGACTCATACCACATCCATTTCACGAAATCCATAGAGAATCGTTGCTTAGGTGATATTTTTTTGGAAACAGCCACCCGTATACACGATATGTGAGGCGATTAATTTCCCGTTAACGGTTTTTGGTAATATTGTATTACAAGATGTCAGGCCGGAGAACTGTTGCTACCGGCAGGGCATTTTCGCCATCGCCCGCGCGGGCCGGAACCCCATATCGTTCTTCGGGCACCCCTTCAACAGAAAGGGTGCCCGAAGAACGAGCTGCGGTCATGGCTGTTTCTTGCGGCCCGCTAACGGTTCTGCACGTCCACCACCGCGATGGCCGCCATGTTGACGATGTCGTTCGCGCTGTCGCCGCGCTGCAGCACGTGCACCGGCTTGTTGGTGCCCATCAGGATGGGACCGATCGCCTCGGCGCCCCCCAGGCGGCGCAACAGCTTGTAGCAGATGTTGCCCGAGCTCAGGTCCGGGAAGATCAGGATGTTGGCCGGGCTCTTCAGCTGGGAGAACGGGTAGACCTCCAGCAGTTCCGGGACCACGGCGGTGTCGGCCTGCATCTCCCCTTCGCAGATCAGCTCAGGCGCCCGCTGCTTGACGATCTCGACGGCCCGCCTCACCTTCCGGGCCTGCGGGTGGTTCACCGAGCCGAAGTTGGAGAAGGAGAGCATGGCGACCCGCGGCTCGATGTCGAGCATGCGCACCTTCTCGGCGGCCAGGATCGCCGTCTCGGCCAGCTCCTCGGCGGTCGGATCGATGGTGACCGTGGTATCGGCCAGGAAGCAGACGTCCTTCTTGAACACCATCATGTACAGGCCGTGCACGCTGGAGATCTCCTCCCTCTTGCCGATCACCTGCAGCGCCGGGCGGATGGTCTCGGGGTAGTTGGTGTCGATCCCCCCCAAAAGCGTATCGGCGTCCCCCATGTGCACCATCATGGTGCCGAAATGGGCGCGCGACTTGCGCTGCATGATGCGCCTGCACTCGGACAAGGTGAGCCCCTTGCGCTGCCTCAACCGGTACAGCTCCTCGGCGTAGACCTGGGTGAGCTCCGAGTCGGCCGGATCGATGATCGGCACCTCCAGCTCCAGCCTGAGGTCGTCCAGCGTCTGCCGGATCTTCTTGCGGTCCCCGATCAGGATCGGGTGCGCGATCCCCTCCTCCACCAGGGTCTGGGCGGCGCGCAGCACCGTTTCGTTCTCCCCTTCCGGAAAGACCACCTTCCTGGGATCGCTCTTGGCCTTGTTGATCACCATGCGCATGATCTCTTTGGATTTACCCTGGGAGGATTCCAGCTGCTCGATGTACCTGCCCATGTCCACGATCGGCTGCCGGGCCACGCCGCTCTCCATGGCCGCCCGGGCGATGGCGGGCGCCACGTGCAAAAGCACGCGCGGGTCGAACGGTTTGGGGATGATGTAGTTGCGGCCGAAGGCGAACTTCTCGTTGCCGTAGGCCTTGGCCACCGAGTCGGGCACCTCCTCGCGGGCCAGCTTCGCCAGGGCGTGGACCGCCGCCACCTTCATCTCCTCGTTGATGCAGCTCGCGCGGGAGTCCAGGGCGCCCCGGAAGATGAAGGGGAAGCCGAGCACGTTGTTGACCTGGTTCGGATAATCGGAGCGGCCGGTCGCCATGATGACGTCGCTTCTGACCGAGTGGGCCTCTTCCGGGGTGATCTCCGGGTCGGGATTGGCCATGGCGAAGATGATCGGGTCCGGCGCCATGGAGCGGATCATCTCGGCGGTGAAGGCCCCCTTCACGGAGAGTCCGAAGAGGACATCGGCACCGGCCGCCGCCTCCTCCAGGGTGCGCAAGTGGGTATCGGCGGCGAACAGTTCCTTGTAGGGGTTCATCCCTGCCACGCGACCCTTGTAGATGACCCCCTTGGTGTCGCACATGATCACGTTTCCCGGTTTCACCCCGAGGGCGATGGCGAGTTTGGTGCAGGAGTTGGCCGCGGCGCCGGCGCCGTTTATGACGATACGGATATCCGCGATCTCTTTGCCCACCAGCATGAGGGCGTTGATCAGGGCAGCCGACGAGATGATGGCGGTGCCGTGCTGGTCGTCGTGGAAGACCGGGATGTTCATGGTCTTTTTGAGCGTCTCCTCGATGTAGAAGCACTCCGGGGCCTTGATGTCCTCCAGGTTGATGCCGCCGAAGGTCGGCTCCAGAAGCTGGCACGCCTTGATGATCTCGTCCGGGTCCTCGGTGTCCAGCTCGATGTCGAAGACGTCGATGTCGGCGAAGCGCTTGAAGAGGATCCCCTTCCCCTCCATGACCGGCTTGCCCGCCAGGGCGCCGAGATTACCCAACCCGAGCACCGCGGTGCCGTTGGATACGACCGCCACCAGGTTCCCTTTGGCCGTGTACCGGTAGGCGTCCTCGGGATTTTTCTGGATCGCCAGGCAGGGCTCGGCGACCCCCGGCGAGTAGGCCAGCGACAGGTCGGCGGCTGTCTGGCACGGCTTGGTGGCGACCACCTCGATCTTCCCTTTTCTGCCGCTTGAGTGGTACTCAAGCGCTCCCATTTTCTTGCTCATACGATAATTCTCCCGTTTTTCATGTGGATGGCCGGCCATCGATCTCAGGTACAGCGACCCGGTCCCGGTCCATCGGTACTGCGTGTAAAACTCAGGCTTCTTCCAGGGCCGCCTCGGTCTGCACCAGCAGGCCTTCCGGCTCGCAGGCCTCCAGTTCGGTCTCGTTGTTCAGCACGAGCGCCATCCTCTCCATGTCGAGCTCGTTCTCCCAGCGCGACACCACCACGGTGGCCACGCCGTTGCCGACCAGGTTGGTCAGGGCGCGTGCCTCGGACATGAAGCGGTCTATGCCGAGGATCAGCGCGAGCCCCGCCACCGGGATGGTCGGGATGGCGGCGAAGGTCGCGGCCAGTGTGACGAAACCGCTGCCGGTGACGCCGGCCGCCCCCTTGGAGGTCAGCATCAGCACCCCCAGGATGGTGAGCGTCTGGGTCCAGGTGAGCGGGGTGTTGGTGGCCTGGGCCACGAAGATCGCCGCCATGGTCAGGTAGATGGAGGTGCCGTCCAGGTTGAAGGAGTAACCGGTGGGGATCACCAGGCCGACCACCGACTTGGTGCACCCCAGGTTCTCGAGCTTCGCCATCATGCGCGGCAGGACCGTCTCGGAGGAAGAGGTCCCGAGGACGATGAGCAGCTCCTCCTTGATGTAGGAGATGAACTTGAAGATGCTGAAGCCGCAGATCTTGCAGATGGTGCCGAGCACGACGAAGACGAAGAGCAGGCAGGTCAGGTAAAAGCTCCCCATGAGCAGGCCGAGCTTGGTGAGCGAGCCGAGGCCGAACTTCCCTATGGTGAAGGCCATGGCACCGAAGGCGCCGATCGGCGCGGCCTTCATGATGATGCCGACGATCCCGAAGAAGGCATGGGAGAGCTGGTCGATGAGCCGGTAGACCGGCTTGCCCCGCTCACCGAGCGCGGCCAGCGCGAACCCGAACAGGATGGCGAAGAAGAGCACCTGGAGGATGTCACCCTTGGCGAAGGCGTCCACCACGCTGGTCGGGATGATGCCGATCAGGAAGTCGGCGAAACTGTGGGACTTGGCTGCCGTGGCCGTGAAGCTGGAGAGCCCCTTGGTGTCCAGCTTGCTGACGTCGGCGTTCATGCCGACCCCCGGCTGGATCACGTTGATGACCAAAAGACCGATGCCCAAGGCCAGCGTGGAAACCACCTCGAAGTAGAGCAGCGCCTTGCCGCCGACGCGCCCGACCTTTTTCATGTCTTCCATGCCGGCGATGCCGGTCACCACGGTGCAGAAGATGACCGGGGTGATGATCATCTTGATCAGCTTGATGAAACCGTCACCCAAGGGCTTCATGGCCGTGCCGGTGTCGGGGAGGTAGTACCCGAGCACGACGCCTAGTGAAATGGCCGTCAAAACCTGGAAGTACAGATGCTGGTAGAACTTTTTCGCTTTCATTGTCTCTCCTTTTCCTGGGGGTTTCGCTGCATAAAACCGTTTGAACCTCTCCCTTCAGGGAGGGGGCGATGACACCATGAGCCGAACCGGAAACGCCGCCTTGCGACCGCAATACAAAACGATATCAGCAAGACGAATACCAACACGCGGTAAACGGGGCAAGTCACTGGAATCAAACGGAATAATACTGTTTTACAACTAAAAAGGGAGATGAATGGTGTTAACCAGGGGAAACGGCATCCGGGCCGCCGGCGGAAAAAGTCCGAGGATTCAATGAGATAAACGGGCTTAACCATGGTTAAGCAGTTAACCTAGGTTAAGCCCATTGGGATTTTGGCAGGCTTTCGGGGGAGTTTTTTCGGCGGCGCCGGGAAATAACCGCTATTTGCGCGACATTTTCAGCCGTTTATTAAGGGCGGGAGGCGAAATGCCCAGCAGGCGGGCGGCGATCGCCTGCACCCCGTTGGCCCTGGAGATCGCCTCTTCGACCAGGAGTTCCGCCGCCTCGGTGAAGGTGGGGAGGCGCTCGAACGAGCTGAAGGGGTTCTGGTTCGGCGCGGGGAGCGCCTGCTCGCCGCGACAATGGCCGATCGCCTTGAGGAAACTGTCCATGGAAAGGATCCGTTCCTTGTGCAGGCTAACCGCGTTATAGACCATGCCGCGCAGTTCGCGGACGTTGCCGGGGAAACTGTAGGTGGCAAGGATCTGGGCCAGCTCCTTCGGGGGGGTCGGCTTCCGCTTCCCCAGCGATTTCGCCGCCTCGCCCAGGAAGTAGTCCAGAAGCGGCGGGATGTCGCCGGTGCGCTCCCTCAGGGGGGGGATGTGCAGGTGATGGGTGCAGAGGCGGTAATAAAGATCGCGCCGGAAGCTTCCCGCCGCCTCCTTGGCCGCCAGGTCGCAATGGGTGGCCACCACGATGCGGGCGTTCATCCGCTTGGGGCGGTCGCTCCCCAGCGGGAAATACTCCCCTTCCTGCAAAAGGCGCAAAAGCTTCACCTGCGAGGCGATGCTCAGGTCGCCGATCTCGTCCAGGAACAGGGTGCCGTCGCCGGCCTGCTCGATCATGCCGGGGCGCGCCTGGTCCGCTCCGGTGTAGGCGCCGCGCACGTGGCCGAACAGCGTGTCGGCGAACACCGTGTCGTCGAGCCCCGCCACGTTGACCGCGATCAGCGGGCCGCCGCAGCGGCTCAGCGCATGGACGGCGCGGGCGATGAACTCCTTGCCCACCCCGCTCTCGCCGGTGATGAGCAGCGGCTGGCGGCTGGGGGCCACCGCCTCCACGTAGTTGAAGATGTCGTGCATGCCGCGGTCGCAGGTCACGATGTGGCTGAACGCCTCGGGATGCTGCAGCTCGCGCGACAGCATGCGGTCGGACATGGTGCGGAACTCCTGGCGCAGTTCCAGGATGCCTATGGCCCGGAGCACCCCCCCCACCAGGCGGTCCTCCTCGTCCGTCTTGACGATGTAGTCGAAGCCGCCGAGCTTCATGCAGCGCACCGCCGTTTCCAGCTGGTTCATGCCGCTTACGATGATGGTCATGATCTCCGGATGGCTCTCGCCGATCTGCTGCAAAAGCGCCTCGCCGGAGAGGTGCGGCATGGTCAGGTCGAGCAGCACCAGGCCGATCCCCCCCTTGTCAAGGAGCCCCATGACCTGCCGGCTGTCCTGGCACATGACGATGTTGTTGATCCCGGCGCAGCTTTTCAGCGTAAGCGAAAAGGACTTGAGCCAGGCCGGTTCGTCGTCGACGATCAGGATGCTAAAGTCCGGATAGCGAGTGGATTTCATCTGTTGGCCTCTTCTTGGCGGGGACGGGCAGGGAAAGGGTCACCGTGGTTCCCGATCCGGGCGCCGTCTCGAAGAGCAGGGTGCCGCCGTGCTCCTTGACGATGCCGGCCGAGACGGAGAGACCGAGCCCCGTGCCCCCCGTATCACGTTTGGTGGTAAAAAATGGGTCCATCAGGTAGGGAAGATGTTCCTCGGCCACGCCGATCCCCTGGTCCCTGACCTGGGTCACTACCATGTTCTGCTTCCTGTCGAAGCTGGTGCTCACCGACACCCCCTGCTCCATGCTCTGCAGAGCCTGGCAGGCGTTTTGGACCAGGTTCACGATCACCTGCTCGATGCGCTGGCCGTTGCCCAGGATCTGCGGCAGCCCCGCCGCGTAGCTCACGGAAAAATGTTTCGTGGCGCAGCGGATGGTCGGGTCGACCAGGCGCAGGGCCGTCTGCACCGCGGCGTTGACGTCGATGAGCTCCTTGTGCCCCGCATCGTCGCGGCGCGCGAAGTCCTTGAGGTCGTTGACGATCCTCTTGATGCGCTGGGCGCCGTCCTGCATCTCCTCCAGGATGCGCGGGATCTCCTCGCGCATCTCGGAATACGGCACCCCGCCCAGGCTGAAATCGCCGTGCTCCCTGAAATGCGCCTCGAGTATCTCCTGCGCGTCGTCATGGACCCGCTTCAGGACCGGGATGTCGAGGAGCAGCAGGCCGTTGGGGTTGTTGATCTCGTGCGCCACCCCGGAAACGAGCGTGCCGAGCGAGGCCATCTTGTCCGTCTGGATCAGCTTGTCCTGATGGCGGCGCAACTCCTCCAGCGCCTTGTTGCGCTCCACCACCTCCTGGGCCAGTTCCGTGGTCCGCTGCGCCACCCGCGTCTGCAGCGTCTTGGACCAGAGCACCGTCACCGCCAGGATCATCAGCAAGGGAACCAGCACCATGGCGCCGTATTTGAGAGCCAGCTCCTTGGTCACCCTGGGAGGCTCATTAACCCCGAGCCACTTGTTGTAGATCTCCTTGTACTGCCCCGTCTTGATGAGGATCGCCAACCCCTCGTTGAAGCGCGACAGCAGCTCCTTGTTCCCTTTGGCCACGCCGTAGCAGTATTGCTCGCTGACCACCGCCTTCGCCACCGGGACCACGTTGGACAGGTGCAGCTCGCGTATCAGGTACATGCCGGGGAGCATCGCCACCACGGCGTAGTCGTGCTGCCCCGAGGCAAGCAGGCGCAGGGCCTCCGCCGGCGTCGGGGTAAAGGCCAGGTCCTTGTCGAAGCCGAGCTGCTTCAGGCGCTCGTGCATGATCCCGTCGCGAAAGACGATGACCCTCTTGCCCCTGAGCTCTTCCAGCGTCCGGACCGGCTTGGTCTCCTTGCGGGCGAAGATGGCGTGGTGCACGATGGTGTGGGGCGGGGAAAAATCGACCGACCTGGAGCGGTCCCTGGAGTAGGAGAGCCCCTCCAGGATGTCGATCCTGCCGTCCTGCAAACCGGCGCGCATGTCCGACCAGTTGCCGAAACGAAACTCGACCTTCATCCCCATGACCTCGGCGATGGCCCGGGTCAGGTCTACGTTGTAACCGGCCGGGTTGCCGTCCTTGTCGATGAATTCATAGGGGGGATAGGCGCGGTCGCCGCCTACGACGATGGTGGGCGCGGAGTCGACATAGTCGGCGATCTCCGGGATGTATTCCGCATGTGCGGCAACGGCAAACGAGAAAACCGCGGCCAGCACGGCAAGCAGGAGCGCGCCGAGACAACGGGCCTTACCCGTGGCGGCAGAGGCCGCAAAGGAGCGCGCGCGGCATCCCCTCGTTTTTTGCGCCGCTTTCGTTTTGCCAGTCAACATGCCATTACACACGCCGCAACCCTTGTACGCACCCATCCCCATACCGTCGACTTCTTTCCCACTAATAACAAATGGTTATCGGCAACGGCATCCTAATGAGGATGCCGAGCGCGATTATGACAATATAGGAAGCGGCCATACAAGTCAACGCCCACACGTATACGGCGTCCTCGCTGCACCGGCTAGGCCCGTAAGTCCCCCCAGTAAAAGAGACGGAGTCAGCGTCCACTCCCCCGCCCTCAGGGTCGCAGGCCTTGCGCCACCACCTCGGCCAGCTCCCGGACCCGGATCCCGCCCGCCTGCAGGTCCTTCAGGCCGTCCTCCATCATGGTCATGCAGTATGGGCAGCTCACGCAGATGGTATCCGGCTTCTTTTCCAGCGCCTCCTTGACCCGGTTCAGGTTGATCCGCTCCCCCAGCTTTTCCTCCTGCCACATCCTGCCGCCCCCCGCGCCGCAGCAAAAAGACTCCCTGCCGTGGCGCCCGAACTCCCCCGGGGCGCTGCCGGTAGCGGCCTTCAGCGCCTGCCGCGGCGCGCCATAGATGTCGTTGTGCCGCCCCAGGTAGCATGAGTCATGGAACAGCAGGCTCCCCAGATCGGTCACCTTTTTATTCAACCTGAGCCGGCCGCTCTCCAGGAGCCGGGCAATCAGCTCGCTGTGGTGGATCACCTCCAGCTCCAGGCCGTACTGTCGGTAATCGTTTTTCAGCGTGGAAAAGCAATGGGGACACTGGGTAACGATCTTTTGCACCCCCCTTTCAACGAGCAGGCTCACGTTGTCCCGGGCCATCCGGTCGAAGACGAATTCATTGCCCAGCCGACGCAGGCTGTCGCCGCAGCACTTCTCGTCCTTGCCAAGCGTCCCCCACGACACGCCGGCCGCATCGAGGATGGTGGCCATGGCCACGGTGGCCTGCTTCTGCCGCGAGTCGAAGGCGCCCGCGCAGCCGACGTAGAAGAGGTATTCGGTCTGCCCCGCCTGGAACGGCTGGACATCCATGGTCGAGTGCCACTTGGTCCTCTCGCTGGGGGCGATCCCCCAGGGGTTGCTTCTCCCCTCCATGTTCTCGAAAAAGGTCAGCAGCTCCTCCGGAAAACGCGATTTCATCTGCACCAGGTGGCGGCGCAGCTTGACGATCTTGGGCATATGCTCGATCAGCACCGGGCAGACGCTCATGCACGACCCGCAGGTGGTGCAGGACCAGACGGTCTCCTCCGTCGAGCTCCCTTCGGCCTCGGGTCCCACCAGCGGCATGACCGCCGCTTTTCCCCGTTGCAAGAGCGGCCCGTTGGCCAAAAGGTTGGTCTTGATGGCGTGGATCACCTGGCGCGGGTTGAGCGATTTCCCGGTGCTGGCAGCGGGACAGGCGTCCTGGCAGCGGCCGCACTCGGTGCAGGAGAAGCCGTCCAGGAGGTCCTTCCAGGTGAACTGGTCCACCGTCGCGACACCGTAGCTTTCCCCCTTGGCGAACCTCTCCCGGGGCTGGGTGTTCCCCTTGCCGGGCGCGCCGAAGAAACTGTTCGGGATGGCGGTCAGGATGTGCATGTGCTTGCTCTGCGGCAAAAAGCAGAGGAACGCGAGCAGCGCTGCGGCATGGAGCCACCAGCAGAAAAGTGCTACGGACTCGACAGTGCCGGGCCAGGAGGCGGCAACGAGTTTTGCCATCAAAGCCGAGATCGGCATGGCGGCGGCCGCCTGTTCCTTCCCCATGGCGATCTGCGCGCCGTGCAGGCCGAAGTAGGCCAGCATGAGCAGGGCGATAAGGGAGAGGATCGCGAACCCTTCCAGGCTGCGCGCCTTGACGTAGTCGCTGCTCATGGAGGGGTGCGGGAAGCATATGCGCCGGCCGAAGGCGAAAAGGACTGCGGCGAGAGTCACCAGGGAGACCAGGTCGAAGGCGCGGAGCAGGGCACGATGGAGAGCCGCCGGGAGCAGCGCCAGGCTGATGGAGGGGGAGAGCCCGCTCACGATGAACTCGCCGTTGGCGATGAGCAGCAACAGGAAGGACCAGAAGATCACCGCGTGGTTCAGGCCGAACGATTTCCGGACCACCCGTTTCTGGGCGAAGGCGTGGAGAAACATCTGCCGCAGGCGCGATCCGCTCCGGTTGAAGCGCTGATCCGGCTGCCCCAGGGCGATGAGACTGAGGCGGCGGTAGCAACCTGCGCAGAAGACCAGAGCCGAGGCAAAAAGCAGTGCTGCAAAGAGTAGCGGATTGGGTGACATGGATATCCTCGTTTCGAGCTGTCATGGTCCCGCCTCCCATCGAGGGAGAGGAGTAAAATCTCTTTGCGTCACATGAGAGGGCTACTTCCCCCCGGGCTAACCGTTGATGCAGGCCGGATTCGGCGCCGGCGCCTGCCGTTTCTGCGAGCGCAGGCGCTCGGTCAGGGCCGGCACGATCTGGAACAGGTCGCCGACGATGCCGTAATGGGCCACCTCGAAGATGGGCGCATCCATGTCCCGGTTGATGGCGATCACCAGATCGGAGTCCTGCATGCCGACCAGGTGCTGGATGGCGCCGCTGATGCCGCAGGCGATGTAGATCTTCGGACGCACCGTCTTGCCGGTCTGGCCGACCTGGCGCTCATGCGGCATCCAGCCGGCATCGACGGCGCTTCTCGATGCGCCGACCACACCGCCCAGCTCTTCGGCGAGCTCGTGGAGCATGGCGAAGTTCTCTTTGCCCATCATGCCGCGGCCGCCGGACACGATGAACTCGGCGCCGGCGACATCGACGCGATCCTTGTTCCTGTCCGAGATGATTTCCAGTACCTTGGTCAGCATGTCCGCTTCCCTTACCTGGCAGGTAACCGCAATGATGGTGCCGGTTTTGCCCTCCACCCGCTCCGGCATCTGCATGACGTGAGGCCGGACCGTCGCCATCTGCGGGCGGAACTTGTCGCACATTATGGTGGCCATGATGTTGCCGCCGAAGGCGGGACGGGTCTGCATCAGGTTGCGCTTAGCGTCGATGCCAAGACCGGTGCAGTCCGCCGTGAGTCCGGTGCCGACCACGGTAGCGACCGCCCCGGCCAGGTCGCGTCCCAGCCCCGTCGCACCCATCAGGACGATCTCGGGCTGGTAGGCGCCGATTAGCTGGCAGACCGCCTTGAGATACGCCTCGGTCCGGTAATGCCGGAAAACGGCCGCATCGACGAGATAGGCCTGGTCCGCGCCATAGCAAAAGGCGTCGTAGCAGACCCCCTCGACACGCTCACCGATCACCAGCGCCGAGAGCTTCACCCCGAGCGCGTCTGCCAGTTCCCGCCCCTTCCCGATCAGTTCCCAGGAGACCCTGGCCACCTCACCTTCGGTCTGCTCCACGAAGACCCAGACGCCCCGATAGGCGGCCAGCTTCCCGGCCAACGCCTTCGCTTCTGGATCAAGCTCCTCCTCGACCGGCGCGTCCCCCTGCTCCCTGGCCAGTTCATCGAGAATCTGCCGCTCTTCGGCACTGAAGCAGATCTCCAGCGCATGCGCCGGGCAGACCTTGATGCATTTCACGCAACCGATGCATTTCCCGGTCAGGATGACCGGCTCACCGGCGTCGTTCATCTCGATGGCGTTGACCGGACAGGAACTCTCGCAGCGGGCCCCGCAGGCAATGCACTTCCCCTCGGCAACACGGGCCTTGCCGCGCGGTCTCTTGACAGGCTTCCTCGCTTCAGTCGCTGCTTCCGTCATCTTTTTTCCTCTCATATGGCAAGCAGATCCCTGCTCAACAGCTTGTCGATCAGGAGGTTTGCTGTGGCCCGCGGGTCGTTCAGCCCGTCGCCGACGATCTCCCCCTTTTCCCGCTCAGGGGAAAAGATCCGGCTGACCCAGGTGGGGGAGCCCTTGAGACCGATGCTGCCGACATCCAGCTTGAGGATCTCATTATTCCAGACCGTGACATCGGCATCGGTGGAGGCAAGGCGCATCGGCACCGTCGGATATCGCGGCTGATTCAGCTCTCGGACCACCGTTATCATGGCCGGCAACGACGACTCTACAATCTCGTGCCTCCCCTCCAGCTTCCTGCGCACCCTGATCTTGTTGCGCAGCGCATCGACCCGTTCGATACGGTCCACCAGGGTAAGCTGGGTAAATCCAAGGCGGGTGGCGATGCCGGGACCGACCTGGGCCGTATCGCCGTCGATGGTCTGCTTGCCGCAAAGAACCAGTCCGACCTCCTCCTGCTCGTTCAGCAGCTGAACGGCCTTGGTCAGCACCTGGCTGGTGGCCAGCGTGTCCGCTCCGCCAAATACCCGATCCGACAGGAGGATGGCCTTGTCGACACCCAGCGAGAGCGCCTTTCTCAGGGTTGCCTCCGCATTGGGAGGCCCCATGGAGATGGCAGCCACCCGGAACCCGAAGCGGTCCTTGAGCTGCAGGGCCGCCTCCAGGGCGTGGGTGTCGTAGGGATTGACGATGAAGGGAATGCCGTCCCGGATCAAGGTATTGGTGACGGGGTCGATCTGGACCTGTGTGGTATCGGGCACCTGTTTTATACAAACGACTATGAGCATCCTGGACCCTCGATAAAAACAGCACATGACGTGTGACAACGTCTGCAGAGTCGCTCCCCCTTCAAGGGGAGCTCAGGAGGGGGACGGGGGCCGCGGTCCAGCAGAAGTCCTATTTCCGCAGCTGTGCCGTCAGCGCCGGTACGAACTGCATCAGATCGGCGACCACGAGGACGTCGGCCACCTCGCCGATGGGGGCATCCTTGTCCTTGTTGATGGCCAGGATGAAGTCGGATTTCTTCATACCGGCCAGATGCTGGATGGCGCCGGAGATGCCGCAGGCGACGTAGAGCTTGGGGGCGACGGTCTGGCCGGTGGTCCCGACCTGGTGGTCGTGGGCGACCCAATCGGCATCGACAACCGGACGACTGGCGCCCAGTTCCCCGCCAAGCGCCTTGGCCAGGGCTGCGATGATCTGGACGTTGTCCTTCTTGCCGACGCCGCGGCCGGCGCTGACGATCACCTCGGCCTTGGCCAGATCGACCCCCTTGGCTTCGGCAGGCTCATAACCGACGAACTGAACGCTGCCGGCGCTGTCGTTGCTCAGCCTGGTTAACCGGGGGGTGCCGCCCGGCTGCACACCTTGAAAGGCGCCGGCCTGGATGGTGAGAACCGCTCTCCGGGTGGCCGGTTTCACGCTCCTGCGCATCTTGCCGTTGCAGCAACCCACTTCGAAGCCGCCATCCCGGGTGCCGATCACCTCGGACACCTGGGCGACCCTGAGAGCCGCCGCCACCCGCGGGGCGAGATCCCAGCCGTAGGAGGAGTGCAGGAAGACGATGTAGTCGGGGTTTTCCCTCTCAACCGCGTCCAGTATCAGCAGCTTGTGCAGGTCCGGGTTGTACTCGCCGCAAGCCAGGGCGTCGGCCAGGTAGAGCGCGCCGTCGTATGCGGGAAGCTGGCTTTCGCTGCCGACCAGAAAAAGGGCGGTCTCTGCGCCGAGCTGTCCGGCAAAGCCTATGAGTTCATAGGTGGAATCGAGCAGCTTCCCTTCTCTGTATTCGCCAATCAGTAATGTTTTCATGGTCGCCTCCTAGCGCAGGACCGCGGTCTTTTCTTTGAGAATGCCGATCACCTTGTTCACCAAGTCGCAGACGTCCCCTTCCAGCACCAGGCCGCTCCCCTTTTTGGCCGGCGGGTGGAAGCTCACGGTCTGCGCCAGGGGCTCCGCCTTGAGCAGCTGCGCCACCGCAACGGCGCAGATCTCCTTTTTCTTCGCCTTCATGATGTTGGGGAGGGTCGGGTAACGGGGGGTGTTGAGACCGAGCTGGCAGGTGACCAGCGCCGGAGTCTTCAGCTTCACCACCCCCTTGACGCCACCTTCCAGTTCACGTTTGGCCGTGACCGTTGCGTCTTGGTAGCTGAAGCCGACCAGGGTGGTGGCGCAGGGGATGCCCAGCTGCTCGGCGACGGTGACGCCGACCTGGGCCGAGCCGCGGTCCTGCGACTGCATGCCGGTCAGGATCAGGTCGAAGCCCTGCTCCTTGGCATAGGCGGCGATGATCGAGGCGACCTGCCAGGGGTCTTTGAGATGAACGGCAGGGTCCTGAACGTGGACGGCGCGATCGCATCCCATGGCCAGCGCTTTTTTGATCGCCTCGACCACGCGGTCCGGGCCGATGGAGAGCACCGTCACCTCCGGGGCGTCGCCCAGTTGCTCCTTGAGACGGACCGCCTGCTCCACGGCATACTCGTCGTATTCGTTCATCCGGAAGGCCAGGTCGGTGTCGGAGAACCAGACTCCATTGGGGTCCGGCTTGAAGCGCGATTCCAGGTCCGGGACCTGTTTGATGCAGACGAGAATCTTCATGTTTTCCTCCCTTGATCTGTCAGCCACTGGTTGTAAGAAGCCGTTCGACACGGCCCAAATCACGCTTTGGTACCAGACCTGCCGGCTGATCGCTTCTCTACCGGCTGATCCGCTCCGCTACGATCTCCGCCAAATCCCTCACCCTGATCTCGCCTTCGACCCCGCCGGTCTTGATGCCGTCCTCGAACATGGTCAGGCAGAAGGGACAGTTCGAGACCAGCAGCGGCGCTCCGGTATCCCTGGCCATGTGCACGCGGGCGACGTTGATGCGGCTGCCGATCTTCTCCTCGGCGAAGATCCGCCCGCCCCCCGCGCTGCAGCAGAAACTCTCCAGCCCGCTCCGGGCCATCTCGGTGATCGCCCCGCCCGCCTGCTTCAGGATGCGGCGCGGCTCGTCGATGATGTCCATGTAACGCCCGAGATAGCAGGAATCGTGGTAGGTGAACTCGAAGCTTTCCGCAGTGAGCTTCAGCCTCCCCTGCTCCATCAGGGCGCCGATGTAGGTGCTGTAGTGCTCCACCGGGAGATCCAGCCCCAGGTCCCGGTAATCCCTGGCCAGGGTATTGAAGCAGTGCGGACAGGTGGTGACGATCTTCTTCACCCCGTACCCCTTGATCAGCTCGATATTCTCTGCCGCCGTCATCTGGTACAGGTATTCGTTGCCCAGCTTGCGCGCCGGCTCGCCGCAGCATTTCTCCTCCTTGCCGAGGATGCCGACCCTGACACCCGCGGCGGCGCAGATCTTTATGAAATTGCCGGCGATTTCCCGGTTCCTCTTGTCGAACGAGGCGTAGCAGCCGACGAAATAGAGGATGTCGACTTCGGCGCCGCTCTGCATGACGCTGACGTCGAGTCCGGCGGCCCAGTCGCCGCGGCCGGCGTAGGCCAGGCCGAAGGGGTTGCCGTTCACTTCTATGTTGCCGATCGCGGTGCGCACCTCGTCACCGGGGAAGCCGCCTTCCATGAGGGTGAGGTTGCGGCGCATCTCCAGGATCTTGTTGACGTGCTCGACGCCGGCCGGGCAGATCTCCTGGCAGGCACGGCAGGTGGTACAGGCCCAGAGCACCTCTTCGCCTACCGACTGGCACAGGTTCGCCTCCGGCGTCTCCCGGGCGATCTCGCCGATCTGCTGCACGAGTTTCATGGGAGAGAGCGGCTTTTCTGTGGCGTAGGCGGGGCAGCGGTCCTGGCAGCGCTTGCAGGAGGTGCAGGCGTCCGCGTCGAAGATGTCCTTCCAGGTGAGATCCTTGACGGAGGCGGCACCGAACTGCTCGGCGCTCTCGTCTTCGAGGTCGATGGTGGCCAGGGCGCCCTTGGGCCCCAGGTCTGCCAGCAGGTAGTTGGCCGAGGTGGTGAAGATGTGCCGCAGCTTGGTGAAGGGGATGGCGGCGATGAAGCCCATGGCGAGGAAAAAGTGCAGCCACCAGATGACCTTGTGGGCCAGGGAGAGAGCGGCCGGGGTCATGCCGACGAATAACTGGCCGAAGATTAGCCCCCCGGGCGACAGGCGCGCCAGTTCCGGGTTGATGCCGATCTCGGTGGCGGCCATGCGGGCGCCCTCGGCAAAGAACCCGGTCAGGATGATGGCGAACAGCAGACCCTGCACCACGTAGTCGTCGCGGATGGTCTGCAGCCCCTCCGGCTTTACCAAGAAGCGGCGCACCATGAGACCGCCCAGCATGAGCAGGGCGACCACGCCGGCCAGGTCCAGCACTATCGAGAAGAGCCCGTAGAAAGCCCCCTTCAGAAACACGACGCCCAGAAGCGGTGCCGTGACGTCGGCCTGGGCCATGATCAGCAGGGTACCGATGAACAGCAGGCCGAAACTCCAGAAGAACAAGGCATGCAGCGCACCCGGATCAAGCACCCTCAGCACCCTGCTCTGCCCCAGCATCCCCTTCACCATCAGCACGATCCGCTCGGGCAGCCGGTCCAGCCGACTGAGCGGCTTGCCCTGCCGGTACACCGGCAGACGCTTCCAAAAGCCCCAGGCGCAGATCCCCATGGCCAGGAAGGCGAACAGGTACATGCCCCAAACTACCCCGTGGCCGACGTTCCAATAGATTTCCCGTGTCGCTTCCATATGATCGCCCCTTGGTTTTTGATGCGTGGTCATCCTTTTACTTCTTCTTGACGTTCATGTCAAGTATAAATGATTCGGCTCGCCCGTTTTGTCGGCGCAAATGGCGGTGCGCCGCCATATTCCCCGGCAAGGTGGTGAAATTTCTTGACAAGTACCCAAGCATCTCTTATAGCTAACAGTACTTAACATCGAGGTAAAGTATGCGACTGAGCAATGAAGACCACATGCAGATCAGCGATCTGGCGAAGAAGCTGGGGATTACCACACGGACCATTCGTCTCTACGAAAAAATGGAACTGGTCGAGCCGCCAAGGCGAACCGACGGGCGGGTGAGATATTACGAGAAGGCCGACGTGAAGCGCTTCAAGTTCGTCCTGAAGCTCAAGGAGCTCGGTCTTTCCTTGGAAGAGATGAAGGATCTGGCGGATATCTACCAGCGTGAGCAGAAGATCCCGGGCAAGATCATGCCCCGGCTGATAGAGCTGCTCGACACGCATCTGAAAAGCATCAAGGAGAAGGTGACCACTCTGCAGTCTCTGGAAAAGGATATTACCGCGTACAGGCAGAGGATCGTGGACGAATACGATTTGAGGAACGCTCCGGCGGCAGGCAGTCCGGAGGGCGGGGGAACGGCAAAGAAGACCGCCGCCCAGAAAGCGCCGGCAAAGAAAGCTGCAGCGGCCAAGCCTGCCGCCGAGAAGGCCGAATCGGAAGGAGCTGTCGAAGCGCCCAAGGCAGCCAGACGGAAGGCGGCGACGCCCAAGTCTTAAAGAAGCGAATCGGGGCTGACGCGATAGCTGCGGCAACCAACAGGAGGGAGTCGGGGATGGCCGAAGCGGCCCGCAGGGTCGGAACTGGCGCATCCCCACTCCCCACTCCCCCCCACCCAATTCAAAATTCAAAATTCAAAATTCAAAATTCAAAATTGATTTATCTCCGTCATCTCGTACGCCCCGCGCAGGGCATACACCTGCGTGGACAATACCCGCTGGTAGCGACCGTCGTCGACATTCGCCTTAGCCACCATCCGCAGGGAGCAGGCCATCTGCTGCTCGGTGCTGGAGGGCTTGCTGTAGAGCTGCAGCGCGAACCTGGAGAAATCACGCACCATGAAATCGAAGATCTGGTCCAAGAGGTCGTCGTCGACGCCGTTCAGCGCCGCGCTCTCCAGGATGAGCTGCCCGTACACCACGAGCGTGAAGATCTCCCCCATGGCGAGGATGAAGTCGATATCCTTCTGCTGAGCCGCGTCGGGGGGCGCCGTCTGCAGGAATTCCCGGAACAGCCGGATCTGCTCCCTGAAGATCTTCACGTTGGGAAGATCGCAGCCGTCATAGACCGGCCGGTAATCGTGGAAGCGTACCTTTCCCAGTCCCTTGGTCGGACCCTGGTCAAAGAGGAAATCGTCGTTCGAGGGGTCCTGGCGCCGGGGCACCGCCGCATATTGCGCCGGGTTGAAGAAGTAGTTCTGCATGAACTTCACGATCAGCGCGATGTTGACGTGGACCGTCCCCTCCAGCTTGGGTAGCGCCCGGATGTCGCGGGCCGCCGTGTCGAAATACGTGTCCTTCTCGAAACCCTTCGCCGCGATCACGTCCCACAGGAGATTGACCACCTCTTCCCCCTGGGTGGTTACCTTCATCTTGACCACCGGGTTGTAAAGCAGGTAGCGCCGGTCCTGCGGCGAGGCCGAACGGAGATAGTCGGCGGCCCGCAGGGCAAAGAGCTTCATGGCGACCAGTCGGGCATAGGCATCGGTGAACATCCGCTTTACGTGCGGGAAATCCGTCACATGCATGCCGTAGAGGCCGCGCGCCGAGGCGTGGTTCAGCGCCTCGTAGAAGGCGTGGGTGCAGATGCCGATGGAGGCCCAGCCCAGGTTGTATTTGCCGATGTTGACCGTGTTCAGGGTGGCGTTCCAGGCGGCCTCACCCCGGGAAAGCAGTTCCGCCTCGGCTACCGGGTAGTCGTGCAGCACGAATTCGGCCACGTAGGACTGGGTGGCGGTGATGTTCTTGACCAGTTCGTACTTCTCGTGCTTGCTGTTGACCACGAAGAAGACGTAGTCGCCGCCATCCGGCAGGCGGCCGAAGGTGGAGACCATGGCCGCCTCGTTGCCGTTGCCGATGTAGTACTTGTCGCCCCGGGCCAGGTAACGCCCCTCCCCTGCGGGGATCAGGAGCATGTCGCTGGCGTAGATATCGGCGCCGTGCTCCTTCTCGGACAGGCCGAAGGCGAAGATCTCTCCCTGGTCCAGAAGCTGCGCCGCCCGTCTCTTGAGCTCCTCGTTGCCGCTCATCCAGATCGGTCCCAGCCCGAGGATGGTGACCTGCCAGACGTACCAGTAGCACAGCCCGTAGAAGGCGATCACCTCGTTGAAGACGCAGAGGCGGGAGGTATCCCAGCGGCACCCTTCCCCCCCGTAACCGGCGGGGGTGAGCAGGGTGGCGAAGATCTTCTCCCGCTTCACGAACCCGATGAAGTCCGCGTACCACACCCGGTCGAGGTCGTCCTCCTTGAGCTTTTTCTTCCCCTTGCTCTCGAAGAAGTCGACGGTCTTTCGCACGATCCCGCGCAGAACGGGATCGGGGTGGCTTTCGACCAGCTGTTTGGGGTTAAGCAGCAACATGTTTTTCTCCTGGATTGGTGTCATTATTTGCGCCCCTTGCCGGGCAGGATATTGCGCAGCTTCTTCTTGATGCCGCTCACCACATAGGGGGTCAGTCTCCCCTTCTCCCTCAGGATGCCTAGATACAGGTCATGGCGCTTCAAAGGCGGCAGCGGCCGCTTGCCGGCGGCCACCAGGGTCAGGGCGCCCTTGGCGCAGGCGGAGACGCAGGCGCCGCACCCGAGGCAAAGCTGGTCCTTCACTGCCGCATAGCGCGCGCCGCGCTCCCGAAAAATCACCCCCTGCGGCGGGCCGATCGCCTTCACGTTGCAGGCCCGGAAGCAGGCGCCGCAGTAGTCGCAACGCTCTGAATCGATGACCGCCGCGAAACCGGTCTTGCCGACCCCGCTGTGGAACCCGTGCTGTACCCCGGCCATCAGCTCGCAGCAACAGCCGCAGCAGCTGCAGACAAAGGACGGCTTCTGGCGGATGTTGTCGGTGACGAAGGTGAGATTGAAGGAGCGGGCCCGCTCCAGAACCTGCAGGAGCTCCTCCACGCTCTTCTCCTGGGCGAATCCCCGCCTGCAGAAGAACCTGGCCGCCGCCCCCAGCGAGATGCAGATCTCCTCGACCGGAGCCCCCTTTTGGCAGCTCTCGTTCAGATGCTCTTTCTTGTGGCGGCAGAAGCATAGCCCGACTGCGCCGAACCCGGCCTGCTTGACGATCTCCCGGGCGTCCTCGTAGCTCGTGATCTCCGAGGTGACCGGGATGTGCTCCTCGTAGACCAGGGAGCGGGTCAGCGGGGTCTTGCTGCCGAAAAATTCATGCCCCTGGCCCTTCTCTCCGCTCTCCTTGGAGTCGTGCATGTACTCGGTCATCAGCCGGGCGATTTTTTCCAGAGGCAGGTCGGTGCGGTTCTTCATGAAGGTGAACTCGAAGAACCCGATCAGCCCCGGGATGAGCAGATAATAGGTAACGCCGCCGTAGGGCATATCCATCAGCAACCCTTTGTCGGCCATCCGCTCCAGAACCGGCTGCAGTTCGGCGCCGGGGATCCCGGTCAGGCGCTCGAGTTCAGGAAGCGTCGCCTCTTCGAGAGGGAACCGGGAAGCCACGAAGGCCTCCCGCTCATCGAACAGCAAAGAGAGGATCTCCCGCAGTTTCTCGTTGTCGACCAGGCCGACCGGGAACTTGTTCAAACGGTCGATCAGCGGCACGAGGCTGCTCTTTGAACCGAGGTGGTGTCCCATATGCGCTCCTGTTTCCGTATTACGGACCGTACCCGGCGGGAAAAGGGATCTGACCTACCCTCGCCCTCCGGGAGAGGGTGGCCGAAGGCCGGGTGAGGGGCCTTTTTGCCGCACCCTCAGGCAAACCTGGCGAAATCCGGTTTCCTGCGCTCCATGAACGCCTGCAGGGCCTCGCCGGCTTCCGGCGACTGCAGACGCTTCACGAAGTGGACCGCCTCGATCATGATGGTTTCCTGCAGGGAAACCTCGTACTCCTGCTTGAGCAGCGCCTTTGTGAGCCGCACCGAAGCCGCGGGCTGGGCGGCTACCTGCAAGGCTTTGGCGCGCGCCGCGGCAAGCACCTCGCCTACCGGCAGGATCGCATTGACGATGCCGACCTCGAGCGCCTTGCGGGCGTCGAACGGCTCCCCCCAAAGAAGCAGTTCGGCTGCCCGCTGATGCCCCATAAGCCGCGGGAAGAGGAGCGTGGAACCGGCCTCGGGGCAAAGCCCCAGGTTCACGAACGGCAGTCGGAAGGACGCGCCGTCCCCGGCGTAGACCAGGTCGCAATGCAGCAGCATGGTGACGCCGACCCCTACCGCCGCCCCGTTCACCGCCGCCACTATCGGTTTTCGGAAGCGGCTGATGGCCCCGAGAAAGGCCAGCACCGGGCTGTCCGCCGCGGTGGGAGGCGAGGGGATGAAATCGGCCAGGTCGTTGCCGCTGGTGAAGCAATCCTCACTGCCGGCGATGAGGACCGCGCGGACCGCGTCATCTTCATCAGCCAGCCTGAGCCCGTCAGCCAGAGCCCGGTACATCGCGAGGTTCAGGGCGTTCCTCTTGTCCGGCCGGTTGAGCCGCAGGGTGAGGATCCCGTCGTTTAGTTCGATTTGGAGCTGCTCGCTGCTGCACATGACATCCATCTCCTTTGCCTTGCTGCTCAGGCCATCGCCTTGATATCGTCGGGCACCGAAACGGTGACCTTGTTCACATGGTCGAAACAGACCATGGTGGTCCGGGCGTTGGCGTAGGTGGTCCCTTTGCCGTCGTGCAGACGGTATGCCAGGTCGAAACTCGAATTCCCGAGCCGCGCCACCCATACGGTAACGACCACCTGGTCGTACAACAGGATCGGTATCTTGAAGTCGCATTCGGCCCGGGCCACCACGGTGAAGATGCCGCGGTCCGAGGCCTCCCTGAAGAAGTCGCTGAACAGTTTGACCCGCGCCGTCTCCAGGTAGGTGAAATAGACCGCGCTGTTCACATGGCCGTAGGCGTCGAGGTCGGAAAACCTCAGCTCGATCGTGGTTGCATACTCTTTTGCCATCGGGTCCCCCTTGTCGCCTGCTCTCAGCTGCCTGCTGCCGTCACGTTATGCGCTCCCCAACCTGGCCCCAGTGCCATTAAATCAAACTCTTGCTGCTGCTTAGCTCCCCCTCCCTTGATGGGAGGGGGCAGGGGGGAGGGTGAGGCTTGAACGAGCTTTCACCCTCTCACAAGGGGGGTACGATAACTAACTACTGGGAATCTTGATAAACCATCTTGGGGTTTCTTGGCAGATGCTTTACACTGGGGCAAATCGACCGCACATCAAGAGATTCTTGAGGGTGTGCGCCGCTGAAAAATTTTCCGCTTCTGATCCTGTGGAGATGCCAACCGCCTGGCGTTGAATGGTCCGTTCTGGTTGACCTAATCATAGGGGTCTTTATTTACACAAAAGTTCATTATCTATGTACTGTGCACACATTTTTATGTGCTGGCCGCCAAAGGGAAGCGCTTTTCCTTTGGCGGCCTTTTTAGTTTAAGGGAGAGTGATGCGTGATCAACCTGCAGCTGGAGCTTGGGCCGGGATCAACGAGGAGTTACACCGGGATACACGGTTGCGGCCCAGCTGGTCGGTCGGCTATTTAAGATCAGTTGGCTTTAGGCCAACCATCTCGCCGGCCTCGAACAGGTAGGCTATGCCTCCGAGTAGCAGGGTCTGCGAGTTTCTTGCGGTGTTGGCGATCTCTGCCATTTTTTTCATGTTGGGCGACTCGCTAAATTTGATGAAATCACTGACAACAGTGGTCTTGCAGAGATAGCATCCGGCAAGGGCCTTTTTGGCTTCGCCTAGCTTCTTTTCGGCGGCGTCGTTTTGCAGGTCTGGGGTGTCCAGCCGGTCGATCTGCCCCCATAGGCTTCGGAACGGCTGATCGATCTGCAGTGCCACCTGGGTGGCGCCCAGGATGTCGCTCTTCTCAAGCGAGCTGGCGAAAGGTTTGTAGAGTTGGTCTGCTTCATTGGTCTTGGAGATCATCTCGCTGTAGAAGCTTTTGACGAGTTCTTTGTCCGATTTTTCCGGCGGTTTTGCCTTGGGAGGTTCCGGGAGAAAGTTACCAAGTATACCGAGGCCGATCACTACTAGTACAAGTATCCCTAATACCTTGCCAGCTAGCTTTAAATTTTTCATGTCACCCCCCCTATCCTGTTTTTTTACCCCTCAGTTGTTCCAGGCAGTCCATCAGCTGTTTCTTTTCCGCAACGTATTTTAGCACGTCTCGCCTCTTTTCCTCGTCCATGGCATCGAGCAGCTGGCAGATCTTCTTCTTGATCTCGTCCCGGCCGTATTTCGGTTGCGGCTCGGCAACTGTTAGCCTCTGCTCTCCGGTTGCCAGCCACTGGATATCCGCCCAAGGGAAGGATTCCTTCAACCGCTGAAAGAACGCCAGGCTTGGTTCACTCTCTCCCTTTAAATAGTTGAAGATCTGCGACCTGCTGACGCCGGTGAGTGCAGCAAACTCATCGCGGCTTACTCCCGTTTTTTCAATGGTTTGGCGTAGTCTTTCCGAAAAAGTCATAAAAGTTGGACTCGCTGCAATAAAAAGTACAGTTTATCGCACTTTTCGGTTGACCCGTCTTACAAGTTAGACTATATTGCCTTATAAGTTTTACTTGTTGGACTCGGGTTAGTCAAAGGGGTTGGGTTAAAAAAAATACAAAAGGACTGTCTATGAATTCAAATTCCAAAAGCACGGAGCCCCGAAAGGACTGGCATCCGGCCGACATCAAGGCGGCGCTGGCCAAGAAGGGGTGGACCTTCGCAAGGATCGCGCGCCAGTACGGTTATGTCAGGAACTCACCGAACACCGTGCTCCACAAGCCGTGGTCCCAGATCGAGAAGATCATCGGCGTGGTCCTGGGTGTGAAGCCTTCAGAGATCTGGCCCAGCCGTTACGATGGCCGCGGTCGCCCGCTCAAAAAGCGTGCATCTAAGTTTACAAGTAAGGTCGGCAGATTAGCAGAGAACAAGGCCGTTAGCAATGCATAAGTCGATAGTTATCTGCTTGTGAATACCTGGGGGGAGCTATGAAGAAAACGTACACGCCGGTGCAGTCAAATTACAAGTTCATGGACATCGTGGAGTTCCTGCACCAGCAGACGGGGCCGGTGTCGGGGACGGCGATAGCGAAGGCGCTGGACCTGCCGCACGGCACGGTGATGAGCCACCTGCAGACGGCGATCGAGCGCAAGTGGGTGCGGCAGGTGGGCGAGGTGTACGAGGCCGGGCCCAGACTGAGCGGCATGTATGCGGCGTATCTGCAGGGGCTGAAGGACAAAAAAGTGAGCATCGAGCGGGAAATTACCAAACTGGAGGTTTGAAATGTCGCAACTGAATGGGCAAGGGTGGGACGAGGAGGATTACAGCTGGCTGGTCGGCACACCGGTGTCGGACTGTAATTTTACGGCAGCGCTGGAGCGCTCCAACGAGAGGACCATCAACGAGGCGTTGAAGCATATCGACATAGTCGGCGGTTTGCAGTCGAAGAAGCTGGCACTGCGCCGCCAGTTGCGCAAGATCACGGTGCACGGTGAGGTGCCGGTGTCGGACCAAGCCGTCCTGGAGACCGCCACCCGGCAGGAGCGCACCACCGGCATGGAGATCGCCACGCTGCAGCAGGAGCGCGAGTTCGAGAGCCAGCAGGTCGAGTTGCAGAACGAGAAGGAGCGGGACATCGCCCAGGCCTACGAAACGGCGGGCACTATCAAGGCGCTCACTTTCGTATCGAAAGTGGTGACTGTCAGCAAATTGGTACAGTTGGACCTGGTCAAGAAGTCGAAGGGGTATAAGGGCATTGGGACATGGTCGGATTACTGCAAATACATAGGGTTAGACCGTGCATCCATAGATGACCAGCTTAAAAATCTTCATGTCTTCGGGGAGGAATTTTTGCTGACCGTCAGCAATTTTGGTGTTGGCTACCGCGAAATGCGCAAGCTGCGCCAGCTCGCCAACGACGGGACCATCACCCTGGATGCGGAGTGCATCCAGATTGGCGAAGAGACCCTCCCTATTGATAAGGAACATGCCGAGGATATCCAGATCGCCATCGAACGCATCCTGGAGGAGCAGATCTCGCTGAACCAGCGGGTGGAGCGGCTCACCAAGGATAAGGACGGGCTGGTGAAGGAGGAGACCCAGGGGCTGCGGACTGAGGTCAAGGCGCTGGTGAAGGAGGTCAAGCGGCTCAAACCCTTCGACCCGGAGGAGAGGGACCTCTCCTTTGCCACGGAGCAGATGCAGGGCATCCAGGACACGGTGCTCTCAGCGGTCGCGCTCATGTCGAGCTTCATCGTCGATGAACGGGTACAGCAGGAACCGGTCATCATGGGCCAGGTCGAGGGGCACCTCCAGACCATCGAACTGGCTCTCGCCAATCTGCGCACGCGCTGGGAACGGGCTGTCAATCTCTTCGAGGTGTGACGACATGGCAAAGGTGATCGATCCGGCCGTGTTGGCCATGGTGAAGACTGATCTTGACGGGTGCCCGCGCGGCGGGCGCTCCAAGGTGGTGGCAGATTGGGCCGGTCGTCTGGGTATCAGCTACCAGACGCTGTACCGCTCCATTCCCGCCACCGGCAAAAGGGCGGGGAAAAAGCGCGCGGGTGGCCGCAAGATCGAGGGCATCGAAAAAGCCGCGCTCCTGGTGGCCCAGGTGAAAAGCCGCCCGCCCGAGCACCGGGGCCAGATCACCACGAAGGATGCGGTGAAGATCGCCGTGGAGAACGGGCTCATTCCGGCGGAGATGGCCCACGCGGCCACCTTCGACCGGGTGATCCGGGAGATCGGGGCCAACAAACAGCGCCGCCGGATCGAGCGCTACCAGGCTGAACGCCCCAACGAGATGCACCATGTGGACGCCTCCTCCTCGAACTGCTTTTACGTGCACAGGGCACTGCCGGACGGGGATTACGTGCTGCGCATCTACGGCGGCACCAAGGATTACAAGAACAAGCCGGTGCCGATCCGGCTGCGCCCCTGGATCTACGGCGTGGCGGACGATTACAGCGGCTTCCATGTGGCGCGCTACATCGCGGCCCTGGGCGAGAGCGCCGGCGACAACCTCGACTTTCTGTGCTGGGCCTGGTCCCAGAACCAGGAGAAGGAGCTCTTCGGACTGCCGTCCAGCATCAAGGGGGACCACGGCCCGATGATGTCGAGCGACGGCATCCCCGAGTGGTTCGATCGGCTGGGCATCACTATCGCCCCCTCCGAGGTGCTCAACAAGGATGCTCACGGCAAGATCGAGCGCCCCTGGAGGACCATGTGGCAGCGTTTCGAGCTCCCCTTCTTTGCCGAGAGCAACTGGAAGAAGTTCGAGATACCGCTGTCGGAGCTGAACCAGCGCTTCCTGCGCTACCAGCGCGATTACAACGATATGAAGCACCGTTACGAGCGCACCATCAGCCGGCGTCAGGCCTGGCTGAAAATCAGCCAGTACGGCGGAGCGGTGGCGCTGCCGGAGAACGCCATCAAGACGGTGGTCAGGCGCTGGCCGCGCAAGGTGGGACAGGACGGCTGCTTCTCCATCGATAACGTGATCTACGAGGTGAAGGGTCTGCACGACGCCTGGGTCTGGGTCTACCAGGGGATGTTCGACGACCGCATGGTGGTGGTGTCCCAGGTCACCGGCGCGAAGTACGAGGTGGAGGACTTCACCCCCAACCGGCTGGGTGAGTATTCGGAGGCGCCGGAGAGCGTCTACCACCAGACCCGCAAGGAAGCGGTCAAGCTGGAGGGTCTGCACAACACGCTCTACACGGAGGACAAGGTGGCACCCGCCAACGTGCGCCAGATGCCGACCAGGGTGCGGGAGCTGAAGAACTTCGCGGATCCGCTCAGCGTGGACAGCTACCCGGATGTGGAGACGGCCTTGAGGGAGTTCCAGGGGCTTTGCGGCTTCTTCCTGGACAAGGAGATGCGGGCGGAGGTGCAGGGTTTGATCGAGGAGAAGAAGCTCTCCAGGCGGTTCGTGGCGGAACTGGCGCTGGAGGTTCAGATGGTGCAGGCGCAGGCGCTGTAAAAAACTACGGGGAGGCGGGTACGAGCCGCCTCCCCACTACCAAAGGAGGGAACAAAGCATGAGTATCACCAAACTGGAACTTTTTGTCAATCTCGGACTGCGGAAGGACCCCTTCAAGGGGGTGGTGTACGAGACGGGGGACGCGGTGCGGGTGCGCCGGATCCTGGCCATGGCGGTGGAGTCGCACGCCATGGTGAGCATCGTGGGCGAGCGCGGCATGGGCAAGACGGAGGCGGTCAAGGCGGCGCTTGCCAAGCTGGACGCCAAGGTGGTGACTGTGGAGAAAAGCGACAAGACCCGGGTCACCATCGGCGACATCGAGATGGCCATGGTGCTCGATCTGTGCAACGAGCAGCCCAAGGGCGGCGAGAAGTTGAGCCGGCAGCTGCGCCCCATCCTGGGGGCCGCGGGGGTCGGCAAGGGCAGGGTCATCCTGCTTTTGGAGGAGGCGCAGCGCATCCATGGCGCCACGCTCAAGAGCCTCAAGACGCTCAGGGAGAAGAGCTGGATGGGCGAGACGGAGCTTTTCACGGTGGTGCTGGTGGGCCAGAGCGACCCGATGGCGCGGCCGGGGCTTTCGGAGGTGCGGCTGCGCACGGACTGCGTCCGGATGCACGGGCTGTCATCGTCAGAGGCGGCCGGCTACGTCCAGGCCACCCTGGGCAAGTATTTCGAGGAATCGGCGCTGGATGCGCTGTCCGAGCTGCCCGGCGCGACCAACTTCCTGGAGCTGCAGGAGCTGTGCGTGAAGGTGCTGGGGCATGCCCTGTCGGCGGGGCGCGAGACGGTCACGGTGGAGGACGTCAAGGCGCTCGATCTGGACAAGCAGGCATCTCTGCCAAAGACGGCGGGTCGCGCGGCAAAAGGCGCCGCGGTGAGCAGCAAGGATGCGCTCAAGTCGGTTTTAAGCGGCAAGCGCGGCGAGACGGCTGCCGGGGAAGTGAAGGAGGCTGCAGCATGCTGAGGCTGAAGATGGCTTTCGAGGAGTGCAAGGTGACCCAGGCCCAGCTGGTGCAGGCAACGGGATACAGCAAGGCCCTGATCAGCCGGGCGCTCTCCAAGGGGGAGCTGCCGGTGGACCTGGAGCGCTTCGTGGGGGCGGTGGTGCTTTTCGTGGAGGCTGACAAGAAGCTCTCGACCTGGATCGACGAGCGCGGCCTGCCTGCGACGGCGCTTTTCGAGCAGGTAGACACGGAGGGGCGGCTGGTGGGGTCTCGGGTCTGGGCGGTGCCGAAGCAGGTGGACCTGGACGGGGCCATACTGGCCGTCACCGGCCGCGCGCTTTTGCAGGGCGCCTCGATAGAGGGGACCATGACCCTGTCCCGGGTGGCGCTCTACCTGCTGGAGGCGCTGCGGGACCAGCCCCTGGGGCTGGATACCCTGGGCGAGATCGAGGTGAACGCGGGACGGATGCTGGCCGGGGGTGCCTCATGAGGTCCATTTGTAACGGTGCTCATGGGGGTGAAGGGCGGGGGACTTTAATCAAGGGGGGCATTGCCATGGTTCAGGGGGGCGCACGAGAGGGTGAAGATCTGGGTTCGCAAGCACGTCTGCTATCGGGGCATCAAGAGGCAGTCGGACCACCGGGCCGTGAACAAGGCGCTGAAGATCATCTACTTCGACGCCCAACTGGACCAGCGGCTGACCGGCGCACCGCTGTCGAGGGGCGAGCAGTGAGAATATCGGGAATAAATTCAAAGGAGAACGGCATGAAAGAGAGTTTTTACAGCTATTCGGATGTTACGGGGATGCAGTACCACGAGACGGGTAAAGAGGCAAAGGAGGCTGCGGACAAGGCCATCAGGACGTTCCTCCACAACGGTGTCTTCGATGCCGAGGTGCTGGGGCGTATCACCTGGGGCGAGGTAACGGAGCGCTCGACTTCGACCGGTGCCGGGTTCGCCCTGAAGAACGCCCTGCGGCTTGCTTACGAGGCGGAGTTCCCCCAGGTGGTGGACGGGCGCATGCGCAACGGTAACGACGACCTGGTGCTGGTTTCGAGGATACAGGACACGGATCTGCTCTATCACGACCTGGTGCTCTCCGTCGCCGTAATCTGGAAGAACCTGGCCGGCAAGATCGAGCGCTTCAAGGGGTACAACTTCCGCGATGTGCAGACGGTGCTGGCGCTCTTGAAGGACAAGCATGGCATCAAGCGGGGCGGCAAGGAAGGGAACATGACCTTCTTCACGGTGGACAAGCGGTTCAAGCTCCAGGTCGCCATTCAGAAGAAGATCGACTTCGGGCCGGAGCTGCAGATGGCCGAGATGAAGCTCAACGAGGCGATGCAGGACATGACGGCGACCACTGGTGACGAGGAGCTCAGCGCCAATGCCCTGGACCTCAAGACGCTCCTTTCCGCGGCCTTCAAGCTGGTGGACGGGAAGGTGCGGGTCAGTGAAGTGCTCAGGCTTAGGAGCCATAAAATCGAGAACGCCCTCTGGAACGAGGGGATGGACATCATCGACGCGGCGATCATCGTGACCAGCAAGAAGAAGCAGATCCGGCTCTACGAGAGGAACGAGGCGGGGGCCTACCTGGCGATCCCGCTGGACATCGCCGCGCTGTAACCGTTTGACCAGTGAAGCATAGGGCGGAGCCTGGCTCCGCCCCTTATTTCACGGGTTAAAGGTGAATGGTGGAATTGATTGAGGGGGGGTTATGGGGCACAAGGAAGGGACGATCCATTATGCGATGTACCAGAACAGCGAGCGGCTGCAGCGCTTCCTGATGCTGATGCTGGACGGCAGGGAGCGCTCCACCATGGAGATCATTCGGGGCGCCGACATCTGCGCAGTCAGCTCGGCCGCCTGCGAGCTGCGCGAGAACGGTTTCAGGTGCGAATGCATCAAGAAGACTTCGCCGGCCTACTACCAGCTCTTCGACATCGAGCAGGCCAAAGACCTCTCGGAGCAGCTGCTCGCCAAGCGCGAGGTGGTCAATGGGTAAGATGAAGGAAAAGCCCAAGTGCCTCGTGTTCAGCTTCCGCACGGACGACAAGAAGGGCCAGGTGATACTTGCGGCGGCTAAGGGGTATCCCACCCTGAGCGAGTTTCTTGAGGAAGCCGCTCTCTGGTGGGCCGCCCGGCTCAAGGAGGGGAAGGATGCTTAACCCTTTTGAGATTGCGATGCTGGTGCTGTCGTACCTGGTAACTGGGATGTTCATCTGTTGGGTAGCGCGGAGGTAGAAAATGACTGTACGAAATTACCGCAAGTTTGCCGAGCTGCCTATCAACGGGAAACAGATATCGGTGATAAAAATGGCTGTCAAGGCCCTCGGCATCAGTGATGACGATTACCGTGACGGCCTTGAACTGCGGTTCAAGGTACGGTCCTGCACGAGGCTTACCTTCAACCAGGCCACGGTGTACATCAAGGAGCTGGAGGACAAGGGGTTCTCCATCGTCCCGGGCAAGGGGAAGGTGAAGCCGGTCAAGACCGCTCCGGCGAAAAGCGCCACGCGCAACTCGATCAGCCGCACGGACGGCAAGATCGTGGGGCTGGCTACCCGGGGCGAGCTGGAGAAGGTGGACTCGCTGGCGCTGCTCATTCAGTGGCGGGTGGCGGATGGCCTCGCCCTCTTCCTGGAGAAGCGCATGGGGGTCAAGGGCGGCAGGATCCGGACCTCCAAGGAGGCTTATCTTGCCATCGAGGGGTTGAAGAAGATGTTCGAAAACGGCATGAAAAAGGCGCACGGCGCCGACTGGTGGCTCGGGTCCTACTCGGAGCAGGTCAACGAGTATATCCGCATCCACCGGCCCGAGGAGTTCGGAGGTCGGGCGACCGGTCGGGTCGGCGTGATGCTTGACGGGTCGAAAGTCGCAAGCGCCGATTTGGGGACGCTATGAGCCAGGCTGCAGAGGACAAGCTGAAAGGGATGCTCAGGGCGGCGGGTCTGCCCATGAAGGGGTCCTATCGCAGGAACGAGGTGATGACCATCCTGTCGATCAGCAAGCGGACCTTCTGGCGGCTCTTGACCCGGTGCGAGCGGGATGAAGAGGGGCTTTTGGTCTACCCGGATTGCCTCGATTCGTTCTCGATCCGTAGGGAGCGTCGGGTGAGTTACATGGAACTGATAGATTTTCTGGCCAGGAATAACAGCTACACCAGGGCGAACGCGGTTGATCCCAAACAGATGAGGTTGTTCGAGGGGGCATGAATATGGAGGGGGTTATGCTTGAAGAGAAGGCGATTCAGATGGTGGTCAATGCGGGCCAGCAGCACGGCTTTGGCAACATGATCACCCGGCTCAGGTATGCCTGGGTGCTGAAGCTGAAGGCGAGCGGCTGCTCCTGGCGGTCAGCGGCCCTCGGGGCGCTCTGCAGCAGGGAGCAGGTGCGGTTCATCGAGACCGCGGCGGAGAAGGACGAGGCGGCTTTTGTGGACTTCATGAAGTCGTACACCGGGCGGGTGGTCTAACCATGGCACTAGGATTTGTCAACGTAACCTGTAGGTGCGGCCACGTCGCCGATCTGGACGAATTCTGACGTACTCCGATTTTTGGAGAGTTGCCCAAAGGTGAGCACCAGTGCCCGGCGTGCGGCTACGCCTTCAAACGGCACATGAGTGAGTACAAGGTTTTCAAGGCAGGTGGCGAATGGCACGCGATACCGGGGAAGCTGGAGCTGGTGCCAGTGGGTGGAAGGCTGTAGTTAACGGGGTGGCCGATCAGCACCCGCAACAAGAAAGGGGTAACTATGAAAAAACTGATTTTAGCGGCTTGCTGCATTAGCTTGTTATCTGCCTGCTCTTCAATCCCCATGAACGAGCAAGGGTTAAAAGTGTACCTGCCATATGAGGATACTTTTGTTCGAGGGGCAGAAGTTCATCTTGATGAATGCGCCTACTTCGACGACCTAAAAGAATTTATTTGTCCGCATACCGCTTTGCGGCCCGACGAGGATACCGAGGAATAACGAATTTAGCTGTGCCGACAGGCACGAGCGGGTGTTATGCCCGCTGAGGGGGTGAGGATGGAACTGAAATCGTGGGAACCAATTGAAGAACTTGAGGTTCAAGCGCTGGATTCGCGCTGTGAGCCGATGTTAGAGGACCCAGAGCGACCGCAACAGTACGGCTGCACCGTGGTCGGTTTCTGCCTCGATGATTCTGAAGGTTGCCGCTCTATCATGGATTTCACCACTGGCGAGGGCCGTGAAGCGGATGAGGCCTTAGCCGCCATGGTTGTGAGGTCTATGCGCGTCGCTGCTGGTATGCAGGCGGGAGGTTGCCCTTACTGCTTCAGCAATGTCCTCTACTGCGACCGCCACGACCAGGCGAAAGGCGTAGCTCACTGCGACGACTGCGGTGCTGAACTCACGATGGAGCAGTACCAGGAGGGGCTCCGCTGGTCGGACTGCCACAAGCTGGACGCACCGGGGCAGGTTCTCTTTTACGAGCAGGACTTCTACGTCTTGTCGAACTTCTCCGCATTCTCGCTCCAGTGGTTCGGCTATCGTTTTGACACGTCCGAGGCAGCCTATCACTGGATGAAGTTCAATAGTCCTTACCAGGCGAATATCCGTGAAATGATTCTGCTCGCACCGTCCGCACACGAAGCGTTCAAGATTGCGGAACGATTCAAAGAGGTTCGCCGGGAGGATTGGGATAATGTGAAGGTGGGCATCATGAAGAAGATCCTCCAGGCAAAGGCTGGTCAGCACGAATACGTGAAGCGTAAGTTGTTGGCGACCGGCGACCGGGAACTGGTAGAGGATTCCTGGCGGGATGACTTCTGGGGCTGGGGCGAGGATCGGGACGGCGCGAACATGCTCGGCAGACTCTGGATGGAGATCCGGGCGGAACTGCGGGCGGCGGCATAACTACTGATTATCCCGAGCTGACGGCGGCATATCCGCACAAGTCTTGAAAGGAGGAAACCATGGAATCGGCTGTAATACCAACTTTTTCGACCATGTCTCAGGTAGACAGTGAAATATTGGAAAGCAGCCGCGTGGTCGGATGGCTCGACGCCCTTGGGAAAGAATTTGCGGTGCAGCACAGTGCCGATTCTACCCGCAAGTCCTACCGCGGTGCCATCATCCACTACATCCTCTTCAAGTATCGGCATCATGTCATGGAGGAGGGGGCGGCGGGTATCCGCCGCTTTCTCACCTACCGCGCACTGCACGACCATATCTCTGCGTCTACTCAGAATGTGGAGCTGAACGCCCTGCTTTTCTTCTACAAACACATATTAAAAGTTGAAGTCGGCGACATCGGCGCTGCTCGCGCACGTCGCCACAAGCACCTCCCCGTTGTGCTCACCCGCGAGGAGGTGGCGGAGCTGCTCTCCAAATTCACTGGTGTGTACCGGTTGATAAACTCTTTGATGTACGGCTGCGGCTTGAGGATAGAGGTCGACTGTCTGAAATTGCGCTGCAAGGATATCGATTTCGGGGCAAACTGCCTGATTCTCCATGACAGCAAACACGGCAATACCCGCTCGATCAGGCTGCCTGAGTCCCTGCTTGAGCCGTTGCACCTCCAGATCGAAGAGGTCGGGCGAGTCCACGCTGCGGATCTCGCTGCCGGTTGGGGCGCGGTCGAGCTACCCGATGCCCTGGCTAAAAAATACCCTGCCTATCCCCGGGAACTCGGCTGGCAGTTTCTTTTCCCGGCGCCGGAGCGCTTCGTGACTCCCGATGGCCGTGAGGGCCGCTATCATCTCCACGTCTCTGCAGTTCAACAATGCTTCAAGGAAGTGCTTCGCACTACCGGTATTATCAAGGCTGCGCACCCCCACAGCTTGCGTCACTCCTTCGCGACGCACCTCCTTGAGGACGGCGAGGACATCCGCACCGTGCAGCAACTCCTGGGGCATAAGACGGTTAAAACGACCGAGGTATATACCCACGTCATGCAGAAGCGGGTGGGGACCAGGAGCCCGCTGGATCGCTTGCTCTATTCCGATGCCGACACTGTCGCCGTGCGGGTCACTGACGATGTACGGCGCTGGCTGGTGGCAACGGCCTGCCGTCTCGGTCTGACCCCCGGGGAGTATGCCGGCCGCATCATCTCAAACGCTACCCAGGGAGGCGCGCTGTGACTAAAATTGACGATATGGTATGGGGCTTGATGGCAATGGGTGCGATGGCACCCAGCAGCGCCGCGCAGCGGGATCTGGAGGAGTCCAGGGCGCGCGGCAAACAACGGGCCGCGGCAGTCGGACACCCGGAATGGCCGAACGCTTGCCTCAGCTGCGGCTGCTCAACGGACATCGACCAGGGCGCCGTCTGCTACCCCTGCCAGGTGCGCCGCCTCTTCGCTCCGACCTCCGCTTTACGCTTTCCTGCCGCTACCTTCGATAAATCCGCATAACCCCCCGCTAACAGTGCCTTTTGGGCTACCAAAGACGCGCCAGATGGCGCGTTTTTCATTATTGTCCCCCCTGTAGTTTCTTCCAACTTTTGATCGTCCCGGGGTGGCGTCGCATTGCAATGCGTCCTCACCGCGAACCGGGGCGATCCACCTCAACCTTTTTACTTGAATACCACCTGGCCCGCGACCCCAGTCTCCGTGATCCTGGGCAGGCCATCGATCGGAGTCCGCAGTTGCGCGGGCTCCACCTAAGGGGAAGGACCGGGCTTAACTGAACCGTTCCCGGTAGAGCTTTCGGCGTCCCGGCTCCTTCCCCGCTTTTTTGGTTTTTGGAGGTTGCATGGCTTCGGATTTCCTTGTTGCGCACCAGAACACTATGGGGGAGGAAGGCGGCTTCGCCAACCATCCCGACGACGGCGGCGGCCCGACCTACAAGGGGTGCGCCAAGAAGTTCTGGGGCAAGCTGCCGCTGTGGAAAATGATCGACTATCACCTGGCGCAGCTCCCGCCGCAGCCTAAGTACTCCTGGCGCCCTGGCTCCTACTACCGGAACTGGGTGGACCAGGTGAACGCCGTGCTGCGGGCCGACGCGGATCTGCAGGCGAAGATCCTCTCCTTTTACCGTGAGGTGTTCTGGAACGCGAACCGTCTGGGCGAGATTAACGATCAGCGTGTGGCCAACTGGCTCTACGACCACGCGGTGAACGGCGCTGGGCGCGGCATCGGCTGGATGCAGACGGCGGCCGGCTGCACGGCTGACGGCGATATCGGTCCCAAGACGATCGCGGCCATCAACGCGGCCGACCCGGTGCAGCTGCTGGTCAGGGCCGAGGACGAGGCGGCGCTGTACCGGCTCAAACGTGCGCACGAGAAGCCATCCCAGATCCAGTTTCTGCCGTCCTGGTTGAAGCGCGACGGCCTCTCGCCTGCCGAGATCCGCAAGGTCATGTTTGCCGCGGCGGACGGAGAGCTGTCGCTGCAGGAGCTGAAGGATTTGACGGAGATGATTGTCGCCACGGTGTGAGCGGCTCGAAATAACTTTTTGGGGGTGCGGCATGGCAAGGAAAAACATGGTGGCGGCGGTACTGGCGATTCTGGCGATGGTCGGTTTTCTGATGGTATTCGCGGCGCTCAGCTTCTGCGCTGTGCCGGCCGCCAACAAGGATTTCCTCAACATGGGCTTCATCGCCCTGATCGGCCAGGTCGGTACGGCCTTCGGCTACTACCTGGGCAGCTCGCTCGGCTCGGCTCACAAGAACGATCTGCTGGCGCAGTCCACAGTGCTACCCGCACCGCTACCACCCGAGAAGCCGCTGAGCGAAGGCGGCTTTGCCCGACTGCAGCTGATGACGGCCATGATCCTGATCGCGAGCCTGTTCACGCTGGCAGCCTGCGCCACCATGAAGAAAAATGGCCCCCAGGTAACGGCGGGTAAGTCGCTCCTGGCCGTCAAGCAGACCATCGTTGCGGCGGCCAGCAGCACGGATGCCTTGTGCCGCAGCAAGCAGCTCGCTGCCGACAAGTGCCGGCAGGCCAAGGCCGCTTACGAGCTGGCCAAGCCGGCCTATGACTCCGCCGTGGACGCGTACCTGCTGATGTCCGAAGGGGGCGACCCCGCCGCCTTCGGTGCGGCGCTGACACATGCCCAGGGGCTTGCCGCCAGCATGCAAACGCTGGCAGGAGGTGCTCAATGACGGCGGCGCAGATCGCACAACTCGCCATCATTCTCGCACCCCTGGCACAGAGCCTGGTGGTTGAGGGGAGCAAGCTGGTCGCCACCATGCGCGAGGACCTCAACCAGGACGACCTGAACCGGGCGCTCGAACTTTCCAAGTCGACCAGCTGGCCGGCACTTGATTTCAAGGCGGAACCCTAACCCTTTCATCCACTCCAGGAGGCTGTTTTGGAAACCATCTCTCTCCCCTTCGCCAGTTTCGTGTTCCAAACCCTCGGCCTCCCCGGCCTGATCTTCATCATCTGGTGGTGGGACCACAAGGCCCAGGGGAAACAGCGTGAGACGGACCAGCAGGAGCACATGAAGGAGCGCGAGGAGTACTCCAAGGAGCGCGAGGCGCACGCCAAGGAGATCACGGCTATTTTGGCGCAGTACCGCGAGGACGTCTCCTCCATCAAGACGCTCTACAAGAACAACGTGGAGCTGGTGAACAACTACGACAAATCGCAGATCCGCCTGGAAAAACTGTACCAGGAAACGCTCAGCGTGATCGCGCTGAACACCCAGACCGCGACCAAACTGGTGGTGGCCATCAACACCAACGATTACTGCCCGTCGGTACGGTCCGCGGGGCCCGGGAGATGAACATGGAACGTGCTGCGATGAGGGGACGGCTGGCCGAGCTGAAGGAGCAGCGTGAAAAGCTCCGGAACCGTATCAAAGGCGAAGCCGGCGCGATCCGCTCCAAGCTGAACCTCATGCTGACCCCTGCGGACGAGCTGGACGTCCCGGTGATCGACGAGCAGTGGGACGGGCTCAAGGCGGCCTGGGCGGAGCTGGTCTCCGTGAACCAGGACATCCGCGAACTGGAAAAGGAGTTCCGCTGATGGCCGAGAAAGGGGCGCGTGCCGAGCTGGAGTCGCTGGTGCGCCAGAGCTATATCGACACGGGCAACCTGTCCAAGGCGGCGGAGCTGCACGGCGTGTCGCGCCAGGCGGCGGGCGAGTGGAAAAAGCGCGCCGGGGACGAGTGGGACAAGGCGCGGGAGCGCAAAACGACCTTCGCGCGGCGCATGGAGAAGCTGCTCGATCGCGAGCTGAGCTTCGCCGAGGAGTGCGCGGCCGGCGAGGTCGGCGGCGGCACGCTCGACAATCTCTCCAAACTGGGGTCGCTGGTGGTGAAGTTCAAGGCGGTGGAGGCGAGCGGCGGTCCGGGTTACGACAAGCCGGCCGTGTTCCTGGAGAACATCCGGTGGATGATCGATTACCTGAAGGAGAACGACCTGACCGCGCTGGCGGCCCTGGCCGAGAATTTCGAGCAGATGTCCGCAGCCTACAAGGAGCAGTGCCTAAGTGCGTAAGCGTCCGGTTCTGACAGAAGGCCAGTTCGACAAGCAGGTGGACGAACTCAAGAAGTGGATCCGCGAAAGCGTCTCCCCTTTCGAGGACGACACCGCCGCCAAGAAAAAGGCTCGCATCGAGCGCGGCCGCACCGATCTGCTCTTCTTCTGCCTGACCTACCTGCCGCACTACTTTTCCTGCGACTTCGGCGAGTGCCACCCGGAGTGGCAGGAGGTGACCGAGCTTGCCGACCGGTTCGCCGTGGTGGGCGCACCGCGCGAGATGGCCAAGTCGACCTTCTTCACCCTGGGCAACCCGGTGCACAAGATCTGCTACGCGCTGAAGCATTTCATCTGGCCCTGCTCCGACACGCACGAGCAGGCCACAGGGTTCAGCCTGCAGATCAAGCTGGAGCTGGAGGAAAACCCGCGCATCCGTCACGACTTCGGCAACCTGAAGACCAAGAACTGGAGCGACGACGAGTTCGAGACATCCAACGGCGTCAAGGTCCTGGCGCGCGGCCGCGGCGACAAGGTGAGGGGCATCAGGCACCGCCAGCATCGCCCGGACATGGCCATCTTCGACGACATGGAAAACGACGAGACGGTGGAAAACCCGCGTACCACCAAGAAGATCTTGAACTGGATGCGCGGCGCCGTGCTCGGGTCGCTCGGCAAGGGGTACTCGGCCATCATGGTGGGCAACCTGTTTCACCCGCTCTCCGCCATCTGCCAGCTGATCGCCGACGTGGACGACGAAGGGAACAAGCGCTACTTCTCCCGGGTCTATCACCTGATCGTGGACGAGGGCGGTCCCAACGAGCGCTCGCTCTGGCCGGCCAACTGGCCCATGTCGCGCATCCTGCAAAAGCGCCACGACGTCGGCAGCTACACCTTCAACAAGGAGTACATGAACAAGGTTGGCACCGAGGATACCCCGTTCCCTGAGGAACAGACGAAGTACTACGGCCGCATCGAGATGGTGAACCGCAAGCTGATCTTCGTGACGGCGATCGACCCCTCGGCCACGGCCACCAGCGGCTCCGACTTCCGGGCCGTGGTGACCTACGGATTCGACCCGAAGGACATGCTCTTTCCCTGCATGCACGCCTGGATCAAGAAGCGCTCCATCAACGAGATGCTGGCGGCGGCCTACCAGCAAAACGACCAGTACCCGGGCATGGTGGCCATCGAGGACAACATGCTGAAGGACTTCCTGCATCAGGCCATCCACAACTATGCCAAGGAGGTCGGGCGCTATCTTCCCTGGACTCCGATGCAGCACTCGACCAACAAGATCGGCCGGATCGTCGGCACCTGCTCCTACCTGTGGGAACACGGCAAGATGCTCTTCGAGAAGGGGCACAGCGACCAGGCGCGGCTGATCGAGCAGTTCATCTACATCTACAACGCCACGGTGAACGATGACGGGCCCGACGCCGCGGAAATGGCGATCAGCAAGCTGATGGGGGGTATGGGCATAAAAACGACAGACGCATTACCAGAATTCGGGGAGGCCTTCGCATGAGCTGGTGGAACCCGTTCGCCAAAGCAGCGCGTCCGGACGTGCTGCCGGGGCGTCAATCCGAACCGGAAGACAACATCGGCGGCGTGATCAGCAAGCTGTCGGGCTTCTACAACTTCACGGCCGCGCCCTTCGACCTGCGCGCCCTGGAGGTGCTGGAGCTGTTGGGCATGCTCAACCCGGACGTGTCCCAGGTGCTCAGCATCTGGGTCAACCTGGGCAACACCGGCCATGACCTGGAGGTCGAGGGCCGCAACCCCCAGGCGGTGCTGGACCGGCTCAATAAGCTGGCCGCCGGCGTCTACCAGACGGGGGGTGGCATCGACGGCATGGTGAACCACTTCCTGCGCCAGATTCCGCTCATGGGCGCGCTGTCGGCCGAGTGGGTGGTGGCGGACCGCATCGAGGACGGCCTCGCCGATTGCGTGGTGGTGCCGGTGAAGCGAATCCGCTGGCAGCGTGTCGACGGCCAGTGGGCGCCCTTCCAGATCACCAACGCCATCACGGGCGGCAACATGGGGCATGTCCCGCTCAACCCGCTCACTTACAGCTACATGCCGCTGCAGACCAACGACGGCAACCCCTACGCCATCCCGCTTTTCCTGTCGGCGCTGAAGAACATCGGCGTTCAGATCGACGCCACCGGCAACGTGGGCGCCATCATCCGCAAGATGGGCCTGGTCGGTTTCGTCGATGTGGCACTGGAGGTGCCGGACCGCAAGGGGGGCGAGAGCGACGAGTCCTTCGCGGCCCGCTGTACGACCCGGCTCAAGAACTATGCGGCATCCTACGCGGCGGGGCTCTCCAAGGGGGTGGCGGTCCATTACAAGGACCAGGAGATCAAGCACAACGCCATGTCGCCAGGGGCGGCCGCCGGCGCGAAGAGCATCTTCGACATGAACGAGGAGCAGGTCTTTTCCGGGCTGGACGCCCCCCCCTCCATGTGCGGGCGCAGCTACTCGACCACAGAGACCTATGCCGAGGTGGACTTCGAGAAGATGATCACCAAACTCAGCAACGGCCGGCGCGTCGTGAAGCGCTTCCTGGAGAAGGGGTACGGTCTGGATCTCTTGTTGAGCGGCATCGATGCGCAGGTCTCGGTCAACTTCCACGAGAACAGCGCCTTCAAGCGCAAGGAGAAGGAAGAGGCCGAGGGGGAGAAGATCAAGAACGTCTTGAGTAAGCGCGACGCGGGGATCATCAGCGACGACGAGGCGGCTCAGGAGCTGGGGTACGAGAAGGCGACCGGGAGAAAGGCCGGGGAGGTGCCGCCCTGGCTCTCCGCCAAAGCAGGCACCGGGCTCCATGGGGCGCCGGGCTCGCCCCTGCGTTTTACCTTCAACCGCAAATCGTCGCGCTACGAGTTCGCACAGGAGCGGATCGCGGTGCTGGAGACCCCCGCCGACGACCGGCGGGACCAGAGCTATCAGGCGGCGCTGGAAAGCGTGCTGATCGGCCCCGAGGAGGCGGCGCTCGCGGCGGCGATCGCGGCGGGCGACAAGGAGTTCGTCTCGGCCCGGGCGTTCGCCACGGCGGTCTGGGAGGCTTTCGCTTTCACCCTGCGCGAGGAGATCGGCAAGAGCTCGGTGATGCGGGTCTGCAACCGCTTCACCCTGGACGAGTGGAAGCGCTGGCGCTACGAGGACAAGAACCACCTGGCGGCGAGCCGTGGGGCCCGGCGTCTGGCGTCGAAGATCGACATCGGGCTGGTGGACAAGAACGCGCTCAAATACATCACCAACGTGGAGCAGTTCTACTTCGGCCGCGGCAACTATCTGGCCCAGGACGATGTGACCGGCAAACAGTTCGTCTCCTGGCTCCAGGAGGAGTACATCGCCAAGGGTCTCAGCATCCGGGACGACGCCACCTGGGCTGAGTTCAAGGCGAACTTCGGCAAGCTGGTGGAGCAGTCGAGCTACCAGAAGATCGAGCAGATCGTCTCCACCACCATGGGGCGCATCCAGAACATGGGGCAGACGCTGTCGCTGTACGAGGCGGGCGCCACGACCTACGTGATCGTCGGACCCCGAACCGCCCCCATCTGCCAGCACTGCCTGGCCATGCTGGGGCGGAAGTTCCAGGTGAAGGTGGCGGCGGAGCGCCTGGCCAAGATCCTGGACAAGGGTTTCGAGAAGCCGGCCGACCTCCCCCCTTTCCTGAGCTCCAAATATAATGCGGACCAGGTGAAGGCCATGACGGATGAGGAGCTGCAGGCGGAGGGTTTCGAGACGGCGCCCTTCCACCCCAAATGCAGGCATCGCAAGGCGATAGTGGAGTAACGGTATGCCCCGGGGGTGGTTACCCCGTTCATGAACTAAATTTCGACGCCTCAGGGCGGTTTAGTTGGGTCATCAGGGAGGCTGATATGGCGGAAGCCGCAAGGAAACAGTTTCAGGTCATCAAGGAAGGTTTTGCCCGGGCCACCTTCGGCGGCGCGCTGGCCGGGTGCGACACGACGGCGGTGGGAGGCCCTATCAACTTCGCCGCGGTGGAGGAGAACGGCGGGCGCAACCCGGAGGAGTACTTCGTCACCAACTCCCGGCTGCTCTCCATGGCGGTGACCCCGTACCGCAAGTTCGACTTCACCCGGGCCGGGGTGCTGAAGGCGGCGACCGGCATGTTTGAGGGTTTGACGCTCTACGCCAACCATTGGGCCGACGTCAACAACTGGAAGGGGCTGGTCGAGGGGTGCGTCTGGGACGACCAGAACACGCCGCCCGGCATCAACGGCAGGCTGGTGGTCGACAAGATCGTGGACCCCAAACTGGCCCGCGGGGTGGAGACCAAGGCACTGCGTTCGGTGAGCGTCACCATCTGGTTCAAATACGAGCGCAGCCATCCGGACCTCGCCAACTTCTACGACCGCCTGGGAGAGATGGTGGACGGGGAGATGGTGCGTTTCATCATCCTGGAGATCACCCAGGCCGGCGAGGTTTCCATCGTCTGGGAGGGGGAGGATCCGCACGCTAAAACTTTTGGCGCGCCGGGCAGCGAAACCGGCGCTTCGTTATCAACCACGCAAGGAGAGGCGGATATGAAACTGACGGCTGCAACATTGACGGCGCTTGGCATAACGGCGGGCACCGAGGTCACCGAGTCGATGCTCGAGGAGAAGCTCAACGCCACCATCACCGGGTTCAAGACCCAGATCGAGAGCCTGAAGCTGGACGCCGCGGTCGGCGTGGCCACGCTCACCGAGACCCGCGAACGGGCCGTGACGCTCTACAAGGCCGCCAAGGGCGAGAAGTCGGTGGAGTCCTTTATCACCACGGTGATCGATAAGGCGGACCTGGCCACGGCCCGGGCCTTCTGCGAGGAGTACCAGCTCGCTGTGGACCAGAGCGTGCCGCTCTCCTGCCCGAAATGCGGGGAGAAGCTCTCCCGGCGGAGCTCGGTACCGGAGCCGGTGGGCGGCGAGCTGGGTGCCGGAGATAAGCGGTTCGAGGATTACAAGGGGATCTGACAGAGTGCTCGGGGAAGGGGCCTAAAGGACTGCAGGGAATCAGGGGACATCTACTAAAAGGAGCATTTCTATGTGGGGAATCGGATACGACGGTATTGGGGTGAGAACGCTGGCGGTACTTATCGCGGCGGCGATCGGCGCCGCGGATGAGGGGAAGGTGGTTTGTGTCAGCGCCAACGACACGGTCGATCTGTGCGACGCGGAGGACAACTTCTGCGCCGTGCTGAAAAAGGTCGAGGCCGACAGCAGGATGCCTGCGGGTACGATCCAGACCAAGGGCTTCGTGACTCTCAGTTATACCGGCAACCCGGGGCTGGGATTTCAGGAGCTGGTGGCCGATGGTGACGGTGGCGTGAAGCCGCCCGCGGCAGCGGTAAAGGCCGCCCTGGTGACCGGAGTGGTGGGCAACAACAACGCGCTGGCCTGGGCTGCGCGGATTTCCGGGGACGAGGGGAACGACATCAGCCTCGCGCTGCTGGACCCGGCTGGCAATGACAAGGCGCTTGCGGTCGACGTAGTCGGGCGCGACATCCTGGTAAGCCTGGCAACGGGCGGCGCCGGAGCCATCACCTCCACGGCTGCCGAGGTGATAGCGGCGGTCGAGGCGAGTGCCGCGAACGACCTGGTCACAGTGGACAACTCCGGAGCCTCGACTGGCGCGGCCGCAGTGGTAGCTGTGGCCCTGACGGATCTGGCCGGCGGCGCGGATGCCAGCGTCGGGCGCAAGCTCCATGTCTGGAATAAGGACACCGTCGCCGGGACTCTGGTGGTCGACCTCGGTTAATACAGGGCGCCTGAGGCGCCACTACTACTTCATGGTTCAAAGGAGCAAGACATGGCCAAGCTGCTTAAAGAGATGTACTCGCAGGCCCAGAAAGAAGGGGTGACATTTTCCGAACTGCTGGAGAGGGAAGCACCCTCCAAAGATGCACGGCTCGACGCCTTCCAGTTCGAGCTGTACGACCGCAAGATCGACCTGAAACGGGACACGGTCGAAAGGTTCTACCAGACCAAGGAAGACTCGGTCCTGTTCCCCGAGTTCATCAACCGCAACGTCCGGATCGGCATTGCGGGGCTCGGTCGCCTGGATCTCACCCTGGACGAGCTGGTCGCCACTACCACCACCATCGACTCCGGCGTCTACCAGACGATCAAGGCCGAATTCGACGCAAAAAAGATTGATTTCAAGCGGGTCACCGAAGGCGCGCCCTTCCCCACCGTCGCGATCAGCGCGGGCAAGGAGTCCATCACCCTGGCCAAAATCGGCATTGGCATGGATGTGACCTATGAGGTGCTGCGGCGCATGAAGCTGCCGCTGTTGGCCATCCACATGCAGCTGATCGGCCAGCGTCTGGCCAAGCGTAACGTGGCGTACGCCATGTACTCCATCATCAACGGCGACGGCAACGACAACGCCGCTGCACAGACGCAGCCCACGGCGGTGTCTTATGACGCGCTGCTCGACTTCTACCTGGACATGGAGAACTGGGAGGCCACCGTCTGGTCGGCCAAAAAAGCCCTGCTCAAGACCATCTTCAAGCTGGACGAGTTCAAAGACCCGCTGCTCTTCGACACGGCGAAGACCGGAGACCTGGCCAAGGCGTTTGGTTACAACATCAAACGCTTCAACTGGACCGAGACCCCCCTGGGCGACGACATGCTGGTGGCGGTCGCCAAGAACGCGGCGCTGGAACTGGTCAAAGAAAGCGGCGCCGAGCTGGTCGAAACGGACAAGGTGATCGACAAGCAGTTCGAAAAGACGGTGATCAGCCAGGTGATGGGCTTCAGCCGCATTTTCAAGGAAGCTGCCACCATCTTCAAGAAGCAGTAAGCCATGGCCAGCCTGCTGGACATGGTGCGTAACAGGCTCCCGGACGAGGCGGCGCTGTTTGCCGCCTCGCTGGGGTCCGTCATTGAGGAGGCCCAGGCGGATGCCGGTCTGGAGGGGACTCCAGAGGCGCAACTTTCGACCCGGCAGAAGTCCCTGGTCGCCGATCTGGCGGCCAAGGCGCTGATCATGCCGGCGATGTCGAAGTACAAGAAGAGCATGGAGGAGGCCGAGGGGGACGACGCGGGCAAGGTGAAGTTCGCGGACAAGCTCAAGTTCCTCCAGGAGATGAAGAAGGACCTGGAGACCTCGATCGCGGAGCGCCGGTCGGCGCTGGCGACGGCCACCGATACCGGCGTGGCGATGATCCTGGTGGAGTGAGGTAAAAGGCGGGGGCTGGTGGACCGGGGCTGGGGGATGGGGGCTGAACGTGGATCTGCTCGAGCAAGAGAATGTTGACGATTTCCGCGCCGGGATGCGGGACGTGAGCGACACCTTCTACCGTACGCCGGTAACGGTACGCCGGGCCGGCAGCGCGGACGTGGACCTGCTGGTCGGCATGAAGCCGGACGACACGGGGCTGGACGGCGAGTCGCACGGCGAAGTGAACGTCCGGGACGAGCGCAGCGAGCTGGTGGAGCGCTGGGTGATCAGCGTGAACCGGGATTACCTGGTGGAAAAGGGGCTGGTCGACCTGGAGGCGGACGAGGCGCACCAGCTGCTGATCACGGTAGAGGACTGGGTAATCGTCAAGAGCCAGCGCTTCGCCATCATCGGCATCAGCGACCGGGCGCTGTTTAGGGGTGTCCCCATCCTGGTGCGGTTGACGGTGGCCAGGTAATGGCGCGATCGGTGGAGCTGACCGGGGACTGGGCGGTACTGAAGAAGGTGCTGGACAACGCCTCGCCAAAGCTGAAAAGGGAGAGCCGGCGCACCATAGGCAAGCAACTGAAGAAGATCGAGGCAACGGTGCTCTCGCACCTCGACTCGCAGGACCTGGGCTGGCAGGAGCTGTCGGAGGCCTACCTGGAGAAGAAGGAGCGGGCGGGGCTCTCTCCGGACACGCTCAGGGCCACCAACCAGATGTACTCCAACATCACCACGGCGCAGGAGAATGACTACTCCGGGGCGGTAGGGGTGATGAGGGGAGTGAAGACCAAGGAGGGGGAGGAGCTGACGGACATCGCCATCATCCATGAGCAGCCGGAGGATGACGGCAAGGTGATGCCGGCCAGGAAGCTCTGGAAGCCCACTTTCGACGAGATGCAGACGGGGATCGCGGCGGCGCTGAAGGGGATAGCTATCGAGGTGTTCAAGAAATGAAGGCCGCCTGCATCAAATACCTGACGGACCGGATGGAGGCGCTGCTGGCCCGGGACGGCGAGACGCTCCCCTACCGGGTGGCGGTCTCTGATGACGAGCTGCCGGCGAACCTCTTCTTCGACGAGCTACCGCTCGACTTCCTGAAAGACAACGACTGGGCGGCCTGCTGCCTGCCGCTGCAGGACCGCACCAAAAAGATGGGCCGGCTGTTCGCCCGGGGGCTCAATGAGGACAAGACGGAATTTACCCTTACCCGGCGGCGCTTTTCCCGGGAGATCCTGTTTCGGTGCCTTATCTACGCGCCGACGGCGGTTGAGCTTTGGGGAGACGGGGAGCATGTCGGTCTGGTCGATCAGCTGGTCCAGGCGGTGGCGGAGCATAAGTACATTGCCGCCGGCGACGACAGCGCCATCAAGGTGGAGCCTCAGGATCTGGCTCGGCCCTTTGACTCTGCTGTTGAACAGGATAGGAAGCTCCGGCGCGCGCGGCTGGCGATTGTCCGGGTGCTGTTCACGGGCGGGGTGCAGGTGACTGCGACTCTGCCGGTGATAACGAGTGTCGAATTTGTACCAAGCGTTGGAGGAAACGATGATGTGTAGCCGGTTTTTCTTTATTGCAGTGCTGGTGCTCAGTCTGGCGTGCGGCTCTCAGGGGTTTTGCGCCGATGCGGGGGTGGATCTCACCAAGATCCTGATCGCCCGTCCGGATGCGACGACGCCGCCGGGGAGCACGGACACGCTGCCGATCATCCAGGGCGGGGTGCTGAAAAAGATCAAGCCGAGCCAACTGGGCGCCGGTTCGGGTACCGTCGGGCCTGCCGGGCCGACCGGCCCCCGGGGGCTCACCGGGCTAACTGGCCTCCAGGGCGAACCCGGCCCCGCTGGTGCCGATGGTGCAGACGGTGCTCCTGGCGCTGATGGTGCCCCTGGTGCAGACGGTGCCCCTGGTGCTGATGGTGCTCCTGGTGCTGATGGTTCGGACGGTGCTCCTGGTGCTCCTGGTGCGGACGGGGCTCCTGGTGAACAGGGGCTGCAAGGCGAACCAGGCCCGCCCGGATCAGGCGGAACAGCGGTAACGATAACGACCGCCACTGGCACATTCGTGGCGGCCAATGCCACCAGTTATCTGCTATCTGGCGACTGCGACATCACCCTGCCGGCTCCGGTAGCCAACGGCTGGATCAGTTTCGTGAGCGGGGCGGCGGGGTCCGCGCTGACCTCGGGTGTCGTAACCAAATATGCCGATGCGGCGCTGTACCTGGACAACATCAGCGTCCCCTCCGCGACACTCTATACCTATGACGGCAGTAAGCTCGGGCTGGTTTCGGACGGCGTCTCCTGGATGGGCGCCAATATGGCAGCGGTCACGGTCAACGGATCGCCGACCAGTATCCCCGCTGGCCCGGTTTGGTCGGATGGCTCGGAGTTGTCCGGGCATACGCTGACCGTGGCGGACATCTCCGACGCGGGGAGCGCAGCAACCCAGGACATCGAGGCGTTTGCCACGGCAGCGCAGGGGGAGTTGGCGGAGACAGCGCTACAACCGGGGGATGTTGATAATGAGGTGAGCGCCACTGCCTACAACGGCGGAACGCTCACATCGGCAACCATTAACGCGGCCATCACTGCGATCGGCTCCACGGTTAAAACTCTGGTGCTTACGCCTGGAACATGGGTCATGGCCAGCAATATAACGATCCCTGAGAACATAACACTGAGGCTGCAACCCGGCGCTTTAATCCAGAGGACCGGCGGCGTCCTCACTATCGATGGTCCTATAGATTTCCCGGAACAGCGGTGCCTGTCAGGGTTTATCTCAGGATCAATCCTGTGGGGTGACAGAGCCCACGAGATCGATATCGAGTGGCAGGCTCTTGGTGATGGATCGGATGACTACCAGAACATCCAGTCGCTGATTAACAGGATCAAAGCCGGAACCAGCGTGGACTTCGGAGTCGAGCAGTCCTACAACATCGGCACCAACACGCTGTCATTCGCAGGGATCACCGGCGGGGAGATCCACGGCTACGGGTCGCGCATCTACGGGAACAATACGGCATACGGGCTGCTTTCAGCTTATGGCCTGTTGAGCAGCAACACTGGCCAGAGCATTGCTGTGACCAAAGATTCTCTGACATTCACCATTCCCGGCGGAATTACAGTCGCCGCCGGCAACATGGTTCGGTTAATCCCCGCTGCGCCTTACCTTTACAACTACTATGCGGGACATATGGCCCAGGTGGTCTCTGTGTCTGGTTCAACTGCGACCATGGACATCCCGCCTCTCAATACCATCACCGCCGCAACCCTGGACGTGTTCGTCGGGATGCACAACGGGTTAATAGAGGATCTAGTTTTTGATAGCCGTTCGGCTACCACCGCGATTACCAGCGCAAGCCTTTACGCTTCTAACGTGACCATTAGGAATTGCGACTTCCTCGGCGCGGACAACGCTGCCGCAGGTCTTGCCGTGACCGGGAACAACCTTGTCCTGGAGGACATCTATTCGACCGGTTATCTGAACAAGATCGGCGTGTCGGGTGGTCGGATGGGATATGGCATCGCGGCATCCGGGACAAACATCACGATAGATCGCGCCGTCGTAACCAACTGCAAACATGACGTGGCACTAGGGGCAGACCGCAGCATCATCAGCAACAACAACGTAGTCAAAAACTCAATTCTTTGGCAGGACCCTGCGCATTACGGGGAAGAATTAACAATTTCCGGAGCGCAGCACGCTTACTTTTCCACCGCTATTGACGCTCACAGCAATCTTGAGCAGTGGGAGGTCACCGGCAATACCATCACTGGCGCGTCCGTCGTCGGGCTAGCATCGATAAGGAACGGCAAAGGCGTGTTTTCGGGCAATACGATGCGCCTGGCGAACAGTGACAGCAACGGCAACATTTTTATCGTCGGGGAGAGAACGCTGACGACTCTGCCGCTCACAGGCAACACGATCACTGCGGACACCGCAGGCATTCCTTTGGTTCGCAATGCGGCTACGGATATCGATGCTATTGCGACAGCGTCGCCATTCTACGCGTCTGAACAGGCGGTGAAATACGCCAATAACTACCTGTCTGGTGTGTCGTGGAAGGGATGCACCATTCAAGGCGACCGCATGTTTGCTGCAGCAGCTCCGACCAGTTTCACCTGGGAACTTAACGATTTCGTCCACAACAGCAACCAGACTGCAGGCTCTGCACTCGGGTGGCGATGCGTCGCGGCCGGAACACCCGGGACTTGGGAGGCGGTGACCAACGCAGCGACTACTGTCAGCGATACCGCCTATGACGCCACATCTTGGGACGGTGACACCACAACAGCACCGTCCAAAAACTCCATTAGAGACAAAATTGAGTCGATGGGGACCGGCAGCGGAGACATGGTTGGACCTGCGTCTGCTGGTGATAATGAGATCGTGAGGTTTGACAGCACCACAGGCAAACTCGCGCAGCGATCCAGTGGCGTCACCGTCTCGGACACAGGGACCATCCAGACATACCAGACGAACCAGAGCGTCGAGATCCTTGCCGTAAATAGCTCAGACTCTTCCGCCAAATACCCCAAACTCCTAGTGCGGAACTGGGACGGCACGGGTGCGACCGGCTATGGGGGCTTCCCCTCCGTACAGATACAAAACGGTCGCGGTACTGCTGCATCTCCGCTCCCTTTGGCTTCTGGCATGAGGATCTTCTCTCTTTTGGGTTATGGCTATGGGGATACCGGCCTCAAAAACGGGATTTCGATTCAAGCTGACGCCTCCGCCGCGTACACGGATGCTAACCAGCAAACCGATATGACCATCTATCTCGGGACTGTCGGTGGCAACGGTTCTATGACCTCGCGTTTTCGCATCAAAGGGGACACTGGCAACGTGGGCATAGGCGTTACTACACCAACAGCGGCACTGCATCTCAAGGCCGGGACTGCTACGGCAAGCACCCCACCACTTAAATTCACGGCGGGAACCAGCCTGACAACTGCAGAGGCCGGAGCAGTCGAGTGGGATGGGACAAATCTATTCGTCACACAAACGACCGGCCCTACCCGTAAGACGATGGCCTACACGACTGACATTCCAAACCTTGCCGCTCCCGGCGCAATCGGCGGCACGACCCCTGCGGCGATCACCGGCACGACTATAAAGGGACAGCAGTTCACCGAAACGGCCGCTACCGCTACGGGGTCATCGTTCACGCCGCCAGGACTCACGGAGAGCCTGTACGCCTACACCCTCAATGCCAACTCAACTATCACGCTCCCCACAACCGGCCTGCCGACTGGCGTCGTAACGCTGAATTTCAACCTTACCGGGACGGCCGCCTACACGGTGGCATGGGCTGGCGGTACGCGCCACGTCATCGGCGTTCAACCCGCGGCGATCACCGCCAATAAGGAGTCCTGGTGGACGGCCACAAGTAGGGACCAGGGCGCCAACTGGAGCCTGTTCTACGGCGGGGTGGAGCAATGATCCGCGTCATCTGCATAGCGTTAGCGCTACTGACTCTCTCTGCTCCGGCTGATGCCATAGGTCTGGGCCGGGCGCTGCGGGTGAGCCCCTGCATTCCACCCACTACGCTCCACGGCTCCGCGTCGATCAGCTCCACGGGCGCGTGGCCCTCAGGGGTAGCAAGCACCTGGGGTACCTGTGTAATCCCGGTCACGATCACCGTCAAGGGGTCAGGCGGTGGCGGAGGGCAATGGTTTGGCGACAACGACGGCTCGCTAGGGGCGGATACTACCGTCAGTCGCGCCGGATGGTCAATGACTGCTAACGGCGGCGGCGGGGGTGATGCCGTAGACCCCAATGCCGTTGCATCGGCGGGAATCCAGTCCTACACCGGCACGGTCACAGCGGTCACGCAAACCACAGGCAATGGTAATTTAGGCGGCGTACCGGATGACGACACCCATGCAGCCCCCGGCGCGCGTGGCGGATATATCAAGGGGACCGTGACGGGGAATTTTACGGTCGCGAACCCGATATCAATCACCATCGGCCTCGGTGGCTATGCCACTCCGGTTGCTACCGACGGGCAACCAGGCAGCGTTTTGATCGAATGGTAATCACCCTGCCACAAGGGCTCATGATGGGCCGCGAGGGTGGGTCTCATGTATGAAGGTGACTTGAGCTGCTCATGATGAGCGGCGTGTTTTGTAACCAATTAAAGGAGTCGGTCATGTCTGGTAATGAGAAGCGGCGGAAGGAGATGAGCATGGTGGCGCCCAAGTCGGCGGCGCAGGAGTTGCGACTGCAGCCGGTCACGGTGCTGGCCATGGAGCGCGGGGTGCCGGAGCACGCTATAGCCGGTATGTGCCGCTTCTACGGATGGGCCGAGGGTAAGCAGCTGACGGCGGAGGACTTCGAGTCGGCGATGAACGCTTACCGGGTCCGGCCGATGGGGCAAGGCAGGTAGAGGCGGGGATCGGGGTTTGGAGAACCGGGGCTAGGGACTGGGGGCTAAAAGCAGGGGGCCTGCGAGGGGTCCATACAAAAGGGAGCTGCTTATGAAAGATGTATTTGAGTATCTGGTGGACGGTGTCTCGGGGCTGGCTCCGGGAGGCGTGGAGGGGGCTGCTATCGTCGTCGGGGTCTGCTCCCTGGGCGAGACGGGCAAGGGTTATCTGCTCGGCAAGTCGTCCAACCTGGAAGCGCTGCTCGGGGTCGGGCCGCTGGTGGACCGGCTGCGCGATATCTTCGCGACGGCGGGCCAGGGTGCGGTGGTGATCGCAGTGCCGGTGGGGGGGCTGGCCGGTGGTTACATCACCACGGTGGAGCTTGCGGGCGATGGCCCGGTGGGCGCCGCCAGCGGCGTGCCAGTGGATAACGCCACGGTCAAGGTGATGATCGTGGCGGGGGGCGCGCCCGGGGTGGCCACGGCCAAGGTGAGTCTCAACAACGGTGCCGTGTACGGCGCGCCGGCTGCGGTACCGGAAAACGGTCAGATCGCCATCGGGGCCACCGGGGTCACGCTGGTGCTGGCCGCGGGCGACCTGGTGGCGGATGACGTCTATTCCTTCCTGGTGCGATCGCCGATCGGGCCGGTGACCAAGGTCGGGGCCGGTCCGGACATCGCCGCGGCGGGGACGGTGAAGGCCGCGGCGGAGGTGATCCTGCTGATCACCGGCGCCGGACTGCGCAACGTCGGGACCTATCAATTGAGTCTTGACGGCGGCGACTCCTGGAGCGGCATCAAGACTATTCCGGTGGACGGGGCCATTGCGGTCGGCAGCACCGGGGTGACCATCACCTGGCCCGAGGCCGGTGCAGCGGTGGCCGGCGACTCCTATTCGTTCCTGTTGCTGGCGCCGGCGCCCACGGTAACGGCGGTGATCGACGCGCTGGAGACGCCGCTGTCGCTTTACGACGTGGAGTTCGTGCACGTGGTCGGGCCTGCGGACTCGTCGGACTGGGCTGCGCTGGGGGTGCAGGCGGACCTGCTGTGGAATGCGCATCGCCCCACCTTCTTCCTGGCCGAGACCAGGCTCCCCTATGACAACGAGACCATCGACGACTGGTCGGCGGTGCTGGCGGAGGAACGGCAGGATTTCGCTCACCGGTTCGTCTCGGTCTGCTGCGCCTTCGGGGAGATCTCGGAGTCGACCGGCCGGCGCATCACCCGCAACGCGGCGGGGCTGGCCGCGGGGAGGCTTTTGGCCATTCCGGTGATGCGGGCGCTGGGGCGGGTCAGGGACGGCAACGTGGCGCCGCTCGCCCTGCCGGTGGAGTACACGGAGGCGCACCAGGACGTGCTGCAGGCGGCCGGGTACCTGACGGCGCGCCGCTATGCCGGGCTTTCGGGTGTCTACTGGGGCGATGAGCGCACCATGGCGGACCCGACCAGCGATTACCAGTACCTGACGGTGCTCAGGGTGGTTTTCAAGGCGGTCAGAAAGGCGCGCATCGCGGCGCTCAAGAGCATGTACGACGAGGCGGGAGACCCGGCGCTGGGCATCAGCGCGGGCGGGCTGGCCTACCTGAAGGTGGGGATCGAGACGGCGCTGAACACCATGGTGAAGGCGGCACCCAGCGAGCTGGCGGCGCACCAGGTGACCATCCCCTCCGGACAGGACATCGTGAACAACGGGGTGGCGGTGGAGATGGTGCTGATCGGCATCCCGATTATCAGGAGCATCAAGCTGTTTGCCAGCTATGTGTGCGCCGGCGGGGCTTTCGATCCGCGGCTAGGGTAGGACGGGGGAGGTAGAGACGGGGGAGGTAGAGACGCATGCAATGCGTCTCTACGTACCGGGAACACATAAAGGGTAAGGGAGGAGCGCCAGATGGCCATAAACGGAAATTTGTACGACTGGGAGTCTGTGGAGATCCAGCTGCCGGGCGGGGTCGCGATCGGGGTGCAGAGCATCGATTACGACGATGAGCGCCCGGTGGAGGAGCGCTACGGCAAGGGGTCGACGCCGCGCGGCATCGGCCGCAAAAACTACAAGGCGAGCGGCAAGATGGAACTGGACCTGGACGAGGCGGCGTTTCTGGCCAACTCGCTGGGAGGGTCGGTCTATAACGCCGGGCCGTTCCCGATCGTGGTCTCCTACGCGGTCGAGGGGATGCCGACAATCACGGACGTGCTGCCGCTTTGCATCATTACCAAGGTCGGCACGGGTGCCAAACAGGGCGACGATAACGTGGGCGCGCGCAAGTTCGACTTCAAGATAGTCGCGCCCATCGAGTGGGGTGGACTGCCGCAAGGCTAGAAGCGGGGCTAGGAGCTGGTGAACCGGGACTTGGGGCTGAAAAACAACGGATCAAAGGAGTTTTGAGATGAGCGGAACATTGCCGCAGGAAGTGCAGGAAGCGAAGTCGAAGGGGGTCCAGGTCATACAGCTGGAGGGGGAGAACGGCGAGTTCTACTACTTCGGCCGGCCGGGCCGCGAGGATATGAACAAATACATCGCCACGGCAGCCAAGGGCAAGCCGGCACAGGCGGTGCGCAACCTGGTCATCGAGAAGGCGATCTTGCCGACCGGTCCCGATCTGGCCAAGGAGTTCGACGAGAACCCGGGCCGCATGGTGGCGCTCAACTCCGCGCTGCAGGGGTCGGTCGGCATGAACGAGGAGTTCACAGCAAAAAAGTTGTAAATCTCCAGGGGGAGCTGAAAGACAACAGCTTCCGCCAGATGGCTGTCCTGGTCCGGCACTACCTGAGGGTGGAGCCGGACCAGGATCTGGACCGGTTCTTCGAGCAGTACGTGGAGGCGCTCTGGATCGAGGATCGGCTGGGGACGGTGATGGCCGGCGCGGTTAACAGGGGTTTCAACGGCAAGTAAAGACAGGGGCTGGTGAAGCGGGGCTAGGGGCTAGGGGCTGTACTACCGGGGTTATGTAATGGAATCTCTCTTTAAGTTGGGCATTTTGCTGCGGGTGATGGACATGGTTTCGGGGCCGGTGGCTCAGATATCCAAGACTATCGACGTGCTGCATGACAAGGCCATGAAGCTGCAGCCTGTGTTCGACAAGTTCCGGGATTACGGCACCTGGATCGCCGGGGCCGGGGTGGCGGGCGCGCTGGGGCTCGGCATCGCGGTGACCTCGTTCGCCAATCTGGAGGAGGCGCAGCTGGGCCTGCGGACGCTGCTCATGGACTCCACCGGCCAGGTGGGCGCGGAGTACGAGCGCCTCAACAAGCTGGCTGAGAAGCTGGGCACCTCGCTCCCCGGGTCGACACAGGACATGATCCAGATGTTCATCGCGCTGCGCGAGCAGGGGGGGCAGACGGAGGTGATCCTGGGCGGTATGGGCGAGGCCGCGGCCAAGTTCGCGGTGCTGATGAAGGTCAGCTTTGCCGAGGCGGCCACGCACGTGGCTAAGTTTTCGGAGGCTCTGGGGATTGCGGACAAGGAAGCGGTCCCCTTCATGGACATCCTGCAGCGGCTCAAGGGGGCTGCCGGGGTGAATGTCAACGACTTGAGCGAGTCGCTGAAGTACGCGGGGGCTTCGCTCAAGGCGCTGCGGGTGCAGGGGCTCGATGCTGGCCGCGACGTGGCTGCGGCGATAGGAATGATGGCGACTTCCAGCATCGAGGGGTCGCAAGCCGGCACCAACTTCGCCCAGGCTTTGACCCGCATGGCGGAGATCAGCAGCAAGCTGGACTCGGGCAAGATCGCCAAACTGGTGGGGCCCATCCTGGACGCCAAGGGGATCAAGCTCAACTTTTTCGACGACGCGGGCAACTTCGTAGGCATCCGCAACATGATGGCGGAGCTGGAGAAACTGCGCGCCATCAACCCCCAGGAGCAGCTGATCGTGCTCTCCAAACTGTTCGGTGCCGAGGCTTCCAGGCCGCTATCGGTGTTCATTAACCAGGGCGTGGCGGGCTTCGACGCCATGACGGAGAAGATGCGCAACCAGGCGGACATGCAGACGAAGATCAACGAGATCATGAGCGGCACCAAGATGCAGTGGGAGACCTTGACCGGCACCCTGTCCAACGTGGTGGCGCATATGGGCGCGGTGGTGACCAAGGTGGGCGGTCTGATCGGGGTGATGAGGCTGGCCAACGAGCTGGCCGGCGGGCTCGACTCCTGGATCATCGCGCATCCGCGCACTGCCGGGCTGATCGGCGGGGTAGCCATAGCTGTGACCGGCGCGGCGCTGGCCATAGGGAGCCTGCTCCTGGTGATCGGCCTAGGCGGCACGCTGGTGACCAAGATGATGATGGGCTACGGCCTGCTGGTTCAAGGAATCGCGATTTTGAAGCTCGCCCTGGGCGGTCTGATACCTGTGGTCTGGAGCTTTACCACGGCGCTGTTGGCCAACCCCATCACCTGGATCGTGCTGGCGGTGGTGGCCGCGGCCTGGGTGATCGGCCGGGCCTTCGGCTGGATGTACGGCAACGTGACCTGGTTCAAGGCCGGGGTGGACGCCATGCTCTACGCCCTGGGCTTCGGGTTGGGCCGCCTTGGCAAGTGGCTTGCGGAGTTCGGCTCCATGCTGGCCATGCCCTTCGTCTTTATCTGGTCCGTGATCAGCAGGCTGCTTAATGCCCTGCCCGAGATATCGGGGGCCGTCTCCAGAGCTCTGGCGGGGATGCTGAACGCGCTTCCGGCCATCCTGGGCGCCATGTTCAGCTCGGGCCAAAAGATCGTCTCCACGCTGGTGGCCGGCATCAAGTCGATGGGGCCCGCAGTGGTGGGTGCGATCGCAACCATCTTCGGCAAGGTGAGGAACCTGCTCCCCTTTTCGGACGCCAAGGAGGGGCCGCTGTCGCAGCTCACCCTGTCCGGATCGCGCATCATGTCCACCCTGGGCGAAGGGATCACCGGGGCGGCTCCCGGACTGCACCGCACCCTGGCGGGGGCGCTGGCCGGCGCGGCGCTTACCACCAGCATCGCGGTGCAGCCGCCCCCCTCGTTTGCCTCGGCCGGACCGGGCAAGACTGTGGCCGCGGAGCGGTCGGCGGGCGGCAAGACCGGCTCGAGCGGCAAAAGCATATCGATACAGATCGGCTCGATAACGCTGCCAGGTGTCGCGAACGCACAGGATTTCATCGCGCAGCTGCAGGCGCTGGTGGAGGCTCACGATGTCGATTGACGGGCTGTTGAGCTGGGAGGACGGCGAGGTGCGGCTCGGAGGACAGCTTATCCCCGGGGAGTTCCTGGACATGAGCATCCGTGGCGCGGTGCGCTTCGACCAGTCGCAGCAGGACTCCCAGTCTGGCAAGCACAAGACGCCGCTGGGCTACGAGGACGCCGACATTACGCTGTCGCTCGATCTTTTGTGCGACGAGATGGGCGACTGCTACGTCAAATTGGCCAAGATCAATAAGGTGTTCAAGGCTGACCGAAAGGCCAACCCGAAGGTGTACGCGGTGGCCAATCGGCACTGCGCGGCGCGGGGAATCCGTAACGTGATCTTCTCCGCCCTGGACTCGTCCGAGACGGACCAGGACGACGTGATAACGGTGACGCTTTCCTTTGTGGAGCACTTGCCGCCGGTGATAAAGCGGGAAAAACAGGCGACGGCGACCAAGGCGGCCGCGGCGAAGTCGGGCACGGCGCCGGCCATAAAGGCCACCCCGGCGGTGTCGGCCGCAGTGGTGTCGGACTCGGACAGCCCGTTTCAGGCGGGTCTCAGGGCGGGGAGCCAATAGATGGACGTGAACGGTATCAACCTGGAAATCATGGTGGGCGACCTGGAGGTGTTTCGCGCTCCCAGCTGGTGGATCGAGTCGTTGCGGCATGTCCCCGTCGGTCGCGCTGGCATTACGCTGCCTGACCCTGACGGCGAGCTGTACCAGGCAGTCAGGATCGGGGACGAGGTGTCCATCAGCGTAGGGTATCGCGACCAGGTCCCGGCGCTCTGGAGCGGTACGGTAACGGCTCGCTACCCTGGCGAGACCTGCGACCAGCTGGAGATCCGCGCGGCGGACGCTTCGCTGGCGATTGCGACGACCAGGATATTGCAGTCCTGGGAGAACGAGACTCCTGAGGCGCTGATCGCCTGGGCGATCCGCAAGGCGGGGCTTGAGGTGGGGCGGGTGATGGAGACGGGCATGGTGCTCCCCAGGGTATCGGCGGCCAATATCCCGGCCTGGCAGCTGGTCCAGCAGATAAAGCAGAGCTGCCGGGCGGCTTTCGGGCTGGACATGAGCCGGTGGGCGCTCTGGCTGGGGGCTGACGGGGTGAATTGGGGCGACATCGATGAGCCGGGGGACGTGGTGGACATAGCGACCGGGGCCAACCTGATCAACCACGAGCCGGTCGACTGGCGCACCGGCATGGGACTGGTGGAGACGCATCTGATAGGGGATCTGTCGCACTCGCGCCAGGTGAGGCTGCAGGACGCCCGGCGCGGCGTCGATGCGGTGCACCGGGCGCTCAGGGTGCGGCACGAGGGGACTCCGGACAGGGTGCGGACCTTCGTCTGGTACGGGGTGGAGCATGGGTGACAGGGTGGTTTGTCCCAGCTGCGGTGCTGAGGCCCAGAAGGTGCTCTATGCCGGGCTCCCCATGAAGAGCTGCGACGCCTGCTCTAACTTGTGGGGCTTCTGGTCCTTCGTCCCGGCCTTGTGGTTCAACGGCTGGCTTTTTCCCTACCAGGGGCCGTATTTGCTGGTGCTTTGGGACTGGCTCAAGCTGGACTGGGGGCGCAAGTGAAGGGACAGGGGACGGACCTCAAGGCGTTATTGCAAAGGGTTGTGGAGCTGGTGATGCCCAACCTGCGCGGCTATTACCGGGTGCCCCGCAAGGGGCGCGTGGTGAAGGCCTATGCCTCGGACGACGCTTACTGGGCGGACGTGCAGCCGCTTCGAAACGACGACAGCGACGACGCCGACGAGCCGGTGGTGACCAGGGTGGAGATACCGGTGCTGTGGGGCGGCCCGGAGCGGGGCGTGGTCTGCCCGCCCACGGTGGGGACGCTGTGCGACATCACCTATTACGACGGCGACCCCAACTATCCGCGCATTTCGAACTTCCGCTGGGAGCGCAACAAGGCGCCCAACTGCGAGCTGGGGTCTTTCATTATCCAGCAGAAGCCGGGGGTGCATATCCTGATCACGCCTCAGGGGAACATTGTGACGAAGACGGACACGGACCTGGTCAACGAGGTGGGGGGCAGCAAGGCCGAGACGGTCGGGGCGGACTGGAGCATGGAGGTGTCCGGGTCGCTCTCGATCAAGGCCGCCGCCGGGACGGCGGAGATGTCGACCTGGAACATAAAGGCTGACGTGGTGGTGGACGGGGAGCTGCTGGTGCTGAAGGGGATCACCTCGACGCAGCAGGTCAAGGATTTGGGCGGCGCGCAGGGGAGCCTGGCGGATCTGCGCGATGGGTACCTGGTACACACGCACAACGAAAACGGGGACGGCGGCGGCATCACCGGCCCGCCTCTCTAGGGGGTAGCAAATGGCTGATTGGCAGTCTTTGACATTGGGCGGGATCTTCCCGGGGGCGGCGGCGACCATAGCGGATCTGCGGGCCGAGGCGGATGACCTCTTAAATAAATACGGCGCGGTGGTGGGGCAGATCAACGCCAAGGTGGCGGCGCTGGACGGCATCGCCAACACGACCCTGGGGCTGGCGTCGGCCATGGCTGCGGCCGGGTTCTACCTGCTGCCGCTGGAGCCGGGGGTCGGGGGGTGGCAGAACCGGATCAACGCGGCCGCCGGGGCCCCGCCCAATAACGGGGCCTGCGCCGGGATGGTGATTATCGTCCAAGGGGTCGATGTGGAGGCGATCGCGGAGCAGTACGCGCAGCTGGCCTCGGTACTGTCCTCGCCGGTGTCGGTGCCTAAATGACGGATCTCTTCGGCCAGGACATAAAGCTGGACGAGGCCGGCCAGGCGCTGGTGGCGTCCAACGGGGAGCTGATCCTGACCCTGGGGGCGGAGACCGGGCTGCAGGATGTGCGGCTGAGGCTCATGACTCCCCTGGGCGAGCTCTTCTACGACGTGGAGTTCGGCAGCCTGGTACACGAGTTTTTCCTGGACGAGAATAGCGCTGCGCGCCGGGCGGGCTTCGAGGCCGAGGTAGAGCAGAGGATCGAGGAGGACCCGCGGGTGGTGCTGGGGTCGGTGGCCTGTGCGGTGAGCTCTTTTAACGAGCGGGGTTTTAGCGCGCAGGTCTCCTGGGAGTTCATCGATGAGGACCATCCGTTCAACCTGGTGCTGAGCTACGATGCCGACAAAAAGGAGATGGTGATAGCCGATGTCAATCCAAGATCTGGTCTCTAAATCGCTCGATACCATCCGCCAAGAGATGTTTGACCGCCTGACCGCGGTGCAGGAGGAATACGTGGCCAAGGGTTGGCTCCCTCTCCGCCTGAACCTGAACAAGGGGGTGGTGCGCGGGCTGCTCGAGATGTGGTGCTGGGGGCTCTGGCAGCTGTACCAGTTTCTGGAGCTGGTGCTGCGCCAGGCTTTCCCGGACCAGGCCACCGGCTTCTGGCTCGATCTGCACTGCAAGCAGGTGGGGGTGGCAAGGCGTCCCGCCACCAAGGTGTCCGGCACGGTCTATTTCACCCGGGCTGCAATGGCGGGCAACGTGCCGATACCTGCCGGGCGGGTGGTGCGCACCAGGCCGGACGGCGCAGGGCGCATATATAGATACGTGACCACGGTTGCCGCGGTGCTTTTGGACGGCGCCGGCGAGGTGGCGGTGCCGGTGCTGGCGGAGGAGTACGGGGCGGCGGCCAACGCCACGGTGGGGCAGATCTGCGAGATCGTCACGGTGGTGCCGGGGGTCGATGCGGTCGAAAACCGGGAGGGGTGGATCACCCTGGAGGGGAGCGATCAGGAGGGCGACGACAGCCTGCGCGAGCGCTACGCCCTGGCCTGGAAGGTCCTGAACGGCTGCACCAAATACGCCTACGAGGCGTGGGCCCGGGAGATCGTGGGGGTGGTGCAGGTGAAGGTGCGCGACCAGCACCCGCGTGGCGAGGGGACGCTGGACGTGGTGATCATCGGCAGCGCCGGGGCGCCCAGCGAGGCGCTGCTGGCTGCTGTGGGCGCCAACATTAACGGCACCGGCAACGGCGACGAGAAGCGGCCCATCAACGACGACGTGCTGGTGTTGGGGGCGGAGCTGGTGGAGACGGCGCTGGTGGTGGAGCTGGAGATCTTCGCAGGCGATCCGGCGGCCATCGCGGCGCAGGCCGAGAACCGGGTGCGGGCGCTCTACGCGGCGCTGCCGGTGATAAACGGGGTGACCCCTTTCGGCGTGGGCGGGGACGTGACGCGTGACCGGCTGGTGTGGGCCATGATGCTCCCCGGGGTGAAGCGGGTCAATATGGTGTTCGAGGATGTGGCGGTGGAGGAGTTCGGTCTGGCCGTACTGACGGACCTCGCCATCAGCTATGTCGTAGTGGGCGAGGCTTAGATGGGGCTCTTGTGGTCATATTTCCGCGATACCCTGCGGCTCCCTTTCCTGGCCAAGCCGGGGCCTTTGGCCATGCTGGCCCAGGGGGGCGCGGAGTGCCTGGACTGCACCCCGGTACCGGTAACCTTCGAAGGGGAGCCGGTGACTTTCGAAGGGGAGCCGGTCACCTGGGGGACCATCGCCACCCGCGAGATTATCGCGCTGCTGCGGGACCAGTTTTTGCCGTCGCGCTGCGAGGACGTCTACCTGGAGCGCTTTGCCGCGAGCCGCGGCATCGTGCAGGCGCCTCTGGAACCGGAGCAGTACTGGCAGGCGCGCATCCGCTTTGCCTATCACTGGTGGGCGCGCGGCGGGCGCGAGTCGGCCATGGTCGAGGGGCTGAGGTTGGGGTTCGGCTTCGAGGCGGCGCGGGTGGAGAGCCTGCGCGGCGAGGACCCGGCCAAGTGGGCTTCTTTCCGGGTCGTTTTGACCGGCGGGCCGGGAGACATACTGCTCCAGGTGGACCGGGTGCGCTGGGCGATAAACGAGGTGAAGCCGGCGCGCTCGCTGTGCCGGGAGTTGAAGTTCTACGCGCCGGAGCAGCGGGTCGAGCGGGTCTGCGGCATCGCGGCCCTGAGCGGTACTGTGACGGTCATCTACCCCTACACTCCGACCGGCATAGTGCTGTCCGAGGCCCATCAGTGGCGCGGCATAGCCTGTGTGGGCGGCACACTTAGCACCATCTACCCCGGAGACGAGGAGTAACTATGGAGTTTAAAACTATCTGGACATTGTTGGGGCTGGCTAAAAGGGCCAATGCCGAGGTGCTGGGCAGCCTGGTGGAGATCACCCACATGGCGTTTGGCGACGCGGACGGCGACGACGCCTTCTTGCCGGATCAGGCGATGGAGGCTCTGGTCAACGAGGTGCACCGCCAGGCGGTTGATTTCGTGCAGATCGACGAGGAGCAGCCGCAGTGGGTAAACGTGGAGGGGCACATACTGGCGGCAGACGGCGGCTGGTGGGTGCGCGAGATCGGGCTCTTCGACGCGGACGGCGACCTGGTGGCGGTGGGTAACTGCGCGCCCAGGTACAAGCCGGTACTGGAAGAGGGGGAGTCGGGAGACCAGTACTTCCGCCTGGTGCTTTTGACCTCGAACACGGCGGTGATCACGCTGAAGACTAACACGGCGCTGGCGGTGGCGAGTCGGAAGTACGTGGATGACAACACGGTGGCCTGCCGCTCCTCGCATATGAGGGTCGTTTTGGAGAGCCAGGCCGTGCTGGCTGGGGATCGGGCTCTGAGCATCGATGCCAGCGCCGGGGACATTGACCTGACGCTTTTCGCGGCCAACAGCGTGTCTGCCCGGGCGATCCTGCTGCACCGGGAGGATGACACGGCGAATACGGTGAACGTGCTGGTGGTGGCCGGGACGGTGTGTCGCATGGACGACTTCCCGGAGATCCTTACCGGACAAGATGAGACGGTATCGCTCTTTCCGAGAGCTGCCACCAATAACTGGATAAAAGTTATTTAAAGGAGATTTCAGATGAAATTTTGGTGCGGTCTTTTAACACTTCTCGTTTTGCTGAGTGCCTGTGGACGTGCGGAATCGGCCATACTGATACGGGAGCCAAGCGGCGCGCTGATTTCGAGCAAGCTGACCCTGGACCAGTGCAGGGTATCCCCGCAGTGCGCGGGCAAGGAAATCTTGATAACCACGCCGCTTTCGGCAGTTCAGTCCAACATTTCATCGGCTACGGTGCATCAATGGCCGGCTGATCGCCCGTTACGCTTTACTGGTAAAGGGAGCCTCGGCAACACTACCGTTTTCCGCTTTTCAGGAAGCCAGACTGGCTGGCCCATGGCTAAAATCTTCGCGGGTACAGGCAGGATAGAGGGACTGAGTGAGGCTTTTGCCGACTGGTGGGGGGTCGACGGAGTTTCTGACCAAGTGGAAGTCAACCAGGCCATCCAGTCACTAGTTACAGGTGGGGTGCTTAGGGGAAGCACCGCAACGTATATAACCTCCGCAAAGATCCTGGTGGACAAGACCATTAAGGTCCTCTTGCCGTTCAACGTAAAAATAATGGACAATGCCCCCCTGCGCGATGCTCCCGACCAGGCCAGTGCAACATTTTCTGTGATCGAGGTAACGGCGCCGAACGTGATGATCGATGGGATTACCGTGGACGGCAACAGATCTGGTAACCCCACTTGGCTGTGGGACCACTCGGCAAACTATGGAGTCAGCTTTCACGCTCCATACTGTACACTCCAAAATTCCGAGATCAAAAACGTGACGGCCAATTGCGCGGGGCCCGCAATCCTTGGGGGGACTGACACTAAGGGGGACTACTGCTCATTTATCAACAATAAACTCCACGGAGCCGGGAAAAAAGGCATACATTCCGGTAAAGTGGTTGGTGCCTTAATTCAAGGCAATACCATCTACGGCAACGAACATGATTCCGGAATTGGGCTTCACCAGGGGGCCACGCAGTACATCGTAACCGGCAACAACATCTACGGTAACTATTACGGCATCAACCCCGGCGAATCGTTTGACATACCAGGCCTTGTCGGCTCGGGCATCATCAGCCACAACAGCATCCACGATAACATTATAACCAACGTGTTCGTGACGATGGTGTGGGACATGCCGGCACGCCCCACCGGGACCATCACCGCCATAACCAAGGCAAACCCCGCAGTCGTTACGAGTGCCGCCCACGGCCTCACGACCGGGACTCCTGTGCAGATCATCACAAGTGACAGGTTCGGCATGACGGAGATTTACACGACCATCGCCAACGTGACCGTGATCGACGCCGACAGGTTCTCTCTCGATGGTGTGGACTCTACAACTTACAGCACGTTCTCCTATGGTTCATGGATCTACGAGCCGACACAAGAGGATTGGGACACCACAGGGCTAAGCGAAGACACCATCGAAAACAGGGTGATAATCAGCGAAAACGACATATTTTACACCGCGCAGCCTACCGAGCCGAGCGGTGGCGTTCAGGCCAAAAACCCTTTCAACATTGAGGTATGGAACACCAAGGGCGCCAAGGTCATAAACAACAACATCAAGAATGGCGGGCTGCTGGACTATAATGGTATCGCGAATGAGATAAGCAATAATACCTGGGTAAGCAACTACGCTTATACTCAGGATTACCTGATTGCGCTCCGTAGCTCCGCTGTAACTGGGTCGCACAGAAACCGGCGCGCTGTGGTTAGCGACGAGATTAAGAATAATCGTATCGAAGTCTCCAACGTGGTTCAGGTGATCGATACGTCTGGCGATTCAGGGACGGCGATAAGTGGTAACACGTTCCGAATTAACGCGGGTGGCACATATGAAGTCCGTGTCCGGGACGCGGCCAGCGTAGCCACTGTCCAACTTAATCAGCCCCTCGGCAGGATCCGGCTCGGAAGCGTCGCATATCCGTCAGGGTACACCGGCAAACCCCCATACTATGCCACCGCCATGCCAACGGCAGGTCTATGGACGTTGGGGACTAGAGTAGAAAACAACAGCGGTACTATTGGCGCCCCTCAGGGGTGGCGAGTGACGACTGCTGGCGGTGCTTACTCGGTAACCAGGGCTAACTCTACGCCTTATTCAGAGTACGTAGAGGCGCGGTGGAGTTCCGGATCGACCGTATGGACTTGCACTACGGCGGGGGTTAGTAATGGCTCGGAACCGGATATCACTGGCAAGGTGGTGGGTAACACGGTTACGGATGGGACGGTGGTTTGGACGATGAACAGTCTGACTTCAGCGGTGTTCACTTCGGAAGGCAACCTGTAGCAGGTAGTGTGTGCTGGTTTGACGATGTTTGAACTAGCAATTGGATGAGGAACTGCGGTATAAAAAAAGCCCGTGTCAAAGTGTTCTTGATAACAACAAGAAACTTTGCGCGGGCTTTTATCGCGCTTTTTGCGGCTTAGTTATCGCGCCGCGCTTGTCTCCCCGACCCTCCCCCATCAAGGGGGAGGGGGCCCAGTCCGGGTGCGCAATGGTGGCAGTGATCGTTAACTATTGCTGCCGCAGTCATTATCCATCAACCGTTACCGAGCATCCCCTTCTTCAAGGCTTCATCGGCCGGCTTGTCGCCCAGGTAGATAGCCAGGATCCCCAGCGCCAGCCGGGGCGAGGTGATGCTGCCCAGCAGTTTGCCGTTATGTTTGACCAGCACCGTCCCGTTGCCCCCCAGGAAAAGGTCCACGACGTCGCCCCGTCTAAAGTTGTGGGTAAAAAACGCCAGGAACCTCTTCACCTCGGCGGACTCCGCGAGCTCCGGGGAGTTGTTGGTGAAACCCTCCCGGAAGGCGTCGGTGATCTTCCCCTTGTCCACCTCGGAGTGGAGGAAGTTCATCCTGATCAGCTTGTCGCCGTTGTCCCGCAACGCCTCCGCCGCGCCGGTCAGCCGCCTGGCCGAGTAGAGCGACCCGATGTAGACCTTCACGAACAGCTTTTTCCTGATGCCGCTGCCGTTCAGCTTCAAGGCGTGATCATTGACGGTGACCGACGGTTCGATGTTGACGCCGGCGATCTCCACCGCGGGGGCGGCACCGGCAAAAAACAGCGTTAACACCAGAGCGAGCAATATCCTCATGAGCGCTTCTCCTTTTATGGCCTTCGATAACTGCTGATAAAAAAGTTCACACCGTGTGCGGGTTTGAAGTCACCCGATCTCCCGCCCCGCGTTGAATCCCTCATGGATGGCGTCGAAAACCATGGCCGGCCGGACCGCATCACCGACCACGCGCAGCGCTATCCCCCTGGCCGCCACCGTTTCCTGCAGCGGGTCGAACCTGCGCGTGCCGACCGCCAGCACCACGCTGTCCGCCGGGATCTCCTCGATCCGGCCGGCCGTCTCCACCCTGACGCAACCCGCCGTGATTTCCAGCACCCGTGCCGCCACCCGGCTCCTGACGCCGTAACGCTCCAGGTCCTGCATCATCCCCCAGCGGGTGCTCTTGCCGAAGTTCTTCCCCAGGTCGTCGAGCATCTCGACCACCGTCACCTCCTTGCTGCCGCAGGTTGCCAGCCCGTAGAGATCCTCGATCGATTCCGCCCCGTGCACCAGGAGAAACTTGAGCGCCTCCCCCGAAAGGGTCCCCTTCTCCGCCAACAGCAGCGCGGTCTCGACGCCCACGGCACCGCCGCCGATCACCACCACGCGTTTGCCGCTGCGCGCCCGCCCGGCCAACAGCTCCCAGGCCTGAACCACATGCGGCAGCTCCACTCCGGGAATGGGCGGGGTAATGGGCTCGCCGCCGGTGGCGAGGATCACCGCATCGGGCGCCACGGCATCCAGCACCGTCGCGTCCACGCCCGAGTCCAGGAAAACCCTCGCACCGGAGAGTTCCACCTGCCGCTTCAGGTCGTGAGCAAGTTCCAGGAATTCCTCGCGTCCCGGAGCCGCTCCGGCCAAAAGGAGCTGCCCGCCCAGGGTGCCGCTCTTTTCGTGCAGCGTCACCCGGTGCCCCCGTCCGGCCGCGGCGACGGCAGCGCTCATGCCGGCCGCCCCCCCTCCGACCACCATGACCTGCAGCGGCCTTTCGGCCCTTTGCACGGCGCGGGAGGTCTCGTACCCCGCCTGCGGGTTGCACAGGCATTCGACCGCCTTCAGCTTGAACAGGTTGTCGAAACACCCCTGGCCGCAGGCCACGCAGTGGACGATGTCCCCCTCATGGCCGCTTAGCGCCTTGGCGGGGAAATATGGGTCGGCGATCAGCGCCCGGCCGATCGCCACCATGTCGCAGTAACCGTCGCTGATCAGCTCCCGCGCCAGGTCGGGATCGTTGATCCTGTGGCTCGCTATCACCGGGATGGAGACCTGCGCCCTGATATCCCGGGCCAGGTAGGCGAAGACGCCGCGCGGCACCTCGGTGACGATCTGGGGCACCTGGGCCTCGTGCCACCCCACGTTGATGCAGAGCGCATCGACGCCTGCGGCCGCCAGCCGTCTGGCGTACTGCTGGAGATCCTGCCGGCTGGAGCCGTCCTTCATGAACTCGTTGCCGTTCATCCTGACCAAAAGCGGGAACTCTAGCCCCACCGCTAGGCGGACCGCCGCGACGACCTCCAGCCCGAAACGGATGCGGTTTTCCAGGGAGCCGCCGTAGGCGTCGCTGCGCCTGTTGGTCAGGGGGGAGAGGAATTCGCTGATCAGGTAGCCGGTACCGGAAAGGATCTCCACCGCGTCGAACCCCGCCTGCCTGACGCGCCGCGCCGCCTGGGCGAAACGCTCGACGATCTCGGCAATCTCGGCGAGATCGAGCTCCTTGGGCGTTTCCCTGGTCAGGCGCGAGGCGATGGCCGAGGGGGCCACCGGCTCATTCCCTCCCATGAGCATGGAGTGGTTGTAGCGGCCGGCATGGTTCAGCTGCACCGAGGCGCGGGCGCCGTTGTCCCGGATCGCCGCGGCCAGACGGGTCAGGCCGGGGAGGTGGACATCCTTGTGGGCGCCGATGTTGCCCGGGTTGCCGGAGCGCTCGTCCACCGTGGCGTAGCCGACGGTGATCATGCCGGCCCCGCCCCGGGCCCGTTCGGCATAGAAATCGACCAGGCGGTCCGTGACCGCGTAGTTGCCGGCCATGTTCAGGTGCATGGCAGGCATGAAGATGCGGTTCTTCACCTGCATGCCGTTGATCGTTATCGGTTCGAAGAGCGGGTCGCGCATGGTGATCTCCATTGTTGTTCTTACTTGCCAGGGCGGGAGTCGAAACCTGACCCGGGTTTTTGATCTCAGCCCTTCACCCGTGCGTACAGTTCAGCCACCTGATCGAACAGCCCGATCCGCTCCAGGGACGACCTGAGCAGCCCCGGATCTTCCAGGAAATCCAGCATGAAGACGATTTCGGAGACCTTCAGGTAGACGTGGAAAGGATCGGTCAGCCGACCCAGGAACAGACGCTCGACCATCTCGTGCACGGCCAGACCCCGAAACGGCAGCAGCTTGGCCGAGCGCTCCAAAAGCGTAGACACGTAAAAGAGGATCGCCTCGTCCACCCCCGCTACCGACTCGCGGTGTCCGGGCATGATCCGCAGACCGCGCAGTTGCACCAGCTTGCCAAGCGAGGTGCAATAGGCGTCATAGTTGCGGAAGCGCCCGGCGAAGCTCTCCAGATCGATATCCAGCAAGGGCGCCTGGAAAATGCTCCGCAGCAGGATGTCGCCGGTTACCGCGCAATCGCCGACCAGATAGACCAGATCGCTCTGGGAGTGCCCCGGACACGCCAGCCAGTCGAGCCCCAAAGCCCGCAGCTCCGGCGCTTCCTCCACGATCCGGTAGCGCTCCGGCCTGGCGGGGAACACCTTGTGGCGTTCGAAGGATGCGCGCAGCTGCCGGACAAAGTCCCGGCCGAAACCATAGCTCCCCAAAAGCCCCTCCATACTCGCCATCCGTTGCGCGTGACGGGCAAACTTTATCGCGTCCGTGCGGGCCAGGTAGATCTCGGCGCAACTATTTTCCAGGATCTGATTGGCCAGACCGTAGTGATCGACATGGCAGTGGGTGATAAAGAGGTATTTCAGGCGCTTCAGATCGACGGCCTCCCTGAGAGCGGCCTCCCCTTCCGGCGTGGGAGGCCCGGTGTCGAAGAGCGCCAGGGCGCCGTCCAGCTCTGCGCTGTAGAAGTGCACCTCGCCGACCATATAAGGGGTAAGTACCGTGTGCTGTAGCATATGGCGTGTGGCTCCTGAAGAAAAACCGGACGGTTGGCCACGGAGAACTTCTGAGGAGTTCCGGGTAAAGGCCTTCAAGCCGGTTCAACCAATCGACCCGCTTCGATTGCAGATTTTCCCAGATTTTCCCAGATTTTCCCGGATTTTCTCTGATTTTCTCTGATTTTCTCTGATTTTCTCCGTGCCTGCGCGCCGTAGCGCTTCGGCGCGCAGGCACGGCGCATGGTCTCGTTTTTAAAAAATGTACTTTTCCGCCTCGATGGAGGCGCCGGCCAGCTGGCGCTTGGCCTTGAGCAGCCCGCTCGCATCGTACTTGGTGAACCTCCTGATGCCGGCCAGCAGCATGGTCAGGTTGTCACCCTCCTCGATGTAGTAGGCCGCACGCCGTGCGGCCGAAGCCGCCTTTTCCGCGCCGTTGAAGCTGAACACCTTCACGGCGGCGCCGACCGCCGCCTTCTTGTTCTCGCTCAGGCCGGGGAGCATCTTTTCCGCCCGCAGCACGGCGCTCTCGATGGCGAAGATGTTGATGGCGACATCGGCCACCGCGAGCAGCGTCTCCTGCTCGTCCTTGATGGCATTCATGAACTTCTGCACGCCGCTGCCGGCCAGCACCAGGAAGGCCTGCTTGAGGCTCGCGATCAGCGCCTTCTCGGCAGCGAAGGGGACCGAGTCGTCCGGTTCGTCGAAGCTCGGCGACATGAGCGATTCGAACGCCTTCATCGCCTCCTTCTGCAGCGGGATCTCCCCCTTCATGGCGCGCTTCAGGATGATGCCGGGGATCAGCAGGCGGTTGATCTCGTTGGTCCCTTCCCAGATCCTGTTGATGCGCTCGTCGCGGTAGTACCCCTCGGCCGCGTACTCCTGGATGAAACCATAGCCGCCGTGGATCTGCACCACCGCGTCCACCGTGTCCGCCAGCATCTCGGAGCAGCAGACCTTGGCGATGGCGCACTCGATGGAGTACTCCTCGATCCCCTCCTGATAGGCCTCGTAGTAGTTGGGGGTGTTCCTGGTGATGGTGGCCAGCCGGTCGTCTATCAGGCCCGCCAGGCGGTAGACCACCGACTCGGAGGCGAAGATGGCGGCGCTCATGTCGGCGATCTTTTCCTGGATCGCCCCGAAGCTCGCGATGGGGACCCCGAAGGCCTTGCGCTCGTTGGCGTAGCGGATGCCTTCGCTGATGGCGCGCTTTGCCGCGCCGGTGGCGCCTGCGCCCAGCTTGAAGCGCCCGACGTTCAGCACGTTGAAGGCGATCTTGTGCCCCTTGCCGATCTCGCCCAGCAGGTTTTCCACCGGCACCATGGCGTCTTCCAGGATGATCTGGGTCGTGGAGGAGCCCCTGACTCCCATCTTGTTTTCTTCGGCCCCGACGCTCAGCCCCGGGGTGGTGCGCTCCACCAGGAAGCCGGTGAAGTGCTGCTTGTCGATCTTGGCGAAGACCGTATAGAGGTTGGCGATACCGCCGTTGGTGATGAACTGCTTGGTGCCGTTCAGGATGTAATGCCTGCCGTCCGCCGACAGGGTGGCGGTGGCCGCGGCACCCAGGGCATCGCTTCCGGACCCCGGCTCGGTCAGGCAGTAGGCCGCGATCCACTCGCCGGAGATGATCCTGTTGAGGTACTTCTGCTTCTGATCCGGGGTCCCGTAATAGACGAGCGGCAGCGTGCCGATGCCGGTATGGGCGGAATAGGTCACCGAGAAGGAACCTGCCTGCGCCAGCTTCTCGGCCGCCAGCATGCTGGTCGCCTTGTCCAGTTCGAGCCCGCCGTACTCTTCCGGCGCATCGATCATCAACAGCCCCAGCTCGCCGCATTTCTTCATCAGCTCGACGGTGAGCGGCAGGTCGTGATGCTCGATCGCTTCACGATGCGGGAGCACCTCGTTCAGGACGAACTGCTCGGTGGTATCGCCGATCTGCCTGTGCTCGTCGGTAAAATCCTCGGGCGTGAAGATGTCGGCGCACCCTGCCTCCGTTATCAGATACTCCGCCCCTTTGAATAGTCTTGCAGCCATTTGTCACCTCGATATGTTGATAATTTTTTCGGACTTCACACCTTCTCGAAAATGCCCGCCGCACCCATGCCGCCGCCGATGCACATGGAAACCATGCCGTACCGGGTATTGCTGCGCAGCATCTCGTGCAGCACGGACGCGGTCAGCTTGGCGCCGGTGCACCCCAGCGGATGCCCCAGCGCGATGGCGCCGCCATTCACGTTGACCCGGGCCGGATCGATCCCCAGCTCCCTGACGCAGGCGAGCGATTGCGCCGCGAAGGCCTCGTTCAGCTCGATGAGGCCGATATCGGACAGGGTGAGCCCCGCGAGCTTCAGCGCCGCCGGGATCGCCGCCACCGGACCGATCCCCATGACCTCCGGCGCGACCCCCTTGACGGCGAAGGCCAAGAAGCGGGCCAGAGGCTTCAGGCGGTTTTTCTCCAGGAACTCCTCCGAGACGACCAGCACCGCGGCCGCGCCGTCCGTCATCTGGGACGAGTTGCCGGCGGTCACCGAACCGGTCGCCTTGAAGGCGGCCTTAAGCCTGCCCAGGCCGGCGACGCTGGTGTCAACCCGCACGCCGTCGTCGGTGTCGACCACCTCCTTGCTCCTTTTCATCTTGCCGTTCACCAGGGCGCAGTTCTCGATCTCCACCGGGATGATCTCGTCCCTGAATTTCCCCTGTGCGATGGCCTTGGCCGCCTTCGCATGGCTCGCGGCGGCAAAGGCATCCTGGTCGGCGCGGCTGATGCCGTACTTCTGCGCCACCAGTTCCGCCGTGATCCCCATGGAGGCGAAGGCCTCGGGCCACGAGGCCATCAGTCCCGGATTGGCGCTGTACTTGGAGCCCCCCATCGGGATCATGGACATGCTCTCCGCGCCGCCGGCGATGATGCAGTCGGCGAACCCCGCCATGATCCGTTCCGCCGCCGAGGCGATGGTCTGCAGCCCCGAGGAGCAGAAGCGATTCACCGTCTGGGCCGGGACCTCGACCGGCAGTCCCGCCTTCATCGCCGCCACCCTGGCGAAGTTCATCCCCTGCTCCCCTTCCGGGAAGGCGCAGCCGAAGATGACGTCCTCCACGTCCAGCGGGTTGATGTCCGTTCTTTCCAGCAGCCCCTTGATGGCGGCGGCAGCCAGGTCGTCCGGGCGGACGTCCTTCAGTTTCCCTTTATTCGCCTTGCAGCCGGGGGTGCGGTAGGCGGCCAGGATATATGCTTTTCTCATCGGTATCCTCCGTGTCGGTTTTTTAAGTAGCCGTTCTACGTTCTACGTTCTATGTTCTATGTTTTATGTTCAAGGTTAAAGGTTCGAAGTTAAAGACTTTGTTTCACAACTTAGAACTTAGAACATAGAACGTAGAACGGTTCTTTTTGGTTTAGTTCCTAAGCGGCTTCCCTTTCTTCAGCATGTGCTGGATCCGGTCCAGGGTGTTTTTCTGGCCGCAGAGCCGGACGAAGGCCTCGCGCTCCAGATCGAGCAGATACTCCTCGGTGATCAGGGTGCCGCCCGGCACGTCGCCGCCGGTGATGACATCTGCTATGGTGCCGGCCAGGAACTGGTCGTACTCGGAGATGAAACCGCCCATGCGCATGTTCCAAAGCTGCGACTTGATGGAGGCGGCGACGCTGCGGCCGGGCGCCTTCAGGTCGGTCAGCGGCCGGCCGGGACGGTAGTTGGCCGCCAGGGATAGAACCTTCAGCTTGGCGTCGTGGATCCTTTTGTCGATGTTCATGGCGATGGCGTCGCCCTGGCGCATAAAGCCCATCGGGGCGAGTTCGGCGGCCGACATGCTCACCTTGGCCATGGCGATGTTCATGAAATTCTTGAAGATGAAGGGGGTGGCGTCGATGTCGTTCTCCTCGGCCAGCTTGATGGCGCGGATCGCCATCTCCTTGGTCCCCCCGCCGCCGGGCAATAGCCCAACGCCGATCTCCACCAGCCCCATGTAGGTCTCGGCATGGGCAATGATGGCATCGGCATGCAGGCAGGTCTCGCAGCCGCCCCCCATCACCAGGTTGTGCGGCGCGGCGACCACCGGGATCTTGGAGTACTTGATGGCCATCATCGCCTTCTGGAATCCCTTTACCGTCATGGCGATCTCGTCGTAGGCCCCCTCGGCTATCGCCATCACCAGCAGCATCAGGTTGGCGCCGGCCGAGAACATGGCGCCGTCGTTGGCGATCACGAGCCCCGCCCCTTCCTGCTCGGAGCGCCTGATCGCCTTGTGGACCATGGAGAGGATCTCGTTGCCGATGGCGTTCATCTTGGTATGGAACTCGAGGCAAAACACGCCGTCACCCAGGTCGATCACCGAGGCGCCGCTGTTCTTTTCCACCACGCCGCCGTTTTTCTTCAGGATGGAGAGGCTCACATGCCCGGCCTTGGTCGGGACCTCCCGGTAGTCGCCGTCGAGGATGCTGTAATAATGGTCCCTGCCGTTTTCGAACTTGTAGAAGCGCTCGATCCCCTTGAGCCCCGCAGGCAGCTGCACGCCGTCCTTCTCGGCACGCGCCGCGAAATAGGGGACCCCGATGGCGTCCAGCATCTCGAAGGGGCCGAGCTCCCAGTTGAAGCCCCACTTCATGGCGTTGTCGATGTTGACGATGTCGTCGGCTATCTCGGGGATCCGGTTGAAGGTGTAGATCAGGGTGTCGCGCAGGTTCACCCAGGCGAACTCGGCCGCCTTGTCCTTGGCCGCGATCAGCGCCTGGAGACGCTTGGCCGGGTCATCCAGGGACTTGGCCGCCTCGATGGAGGCGAACTTCGGGCGCTGCGACGGCACGTACTCGCCGGTTTTGTAGTCGTAGTAGAAGAATTCCTGCCCCTTCTCCCCCTTGACCTTCTTGAAGAACCCCTGCTTGCTCTTGTTGCCCAAAAGCCCCTTGCCGACCATCTCGCCCACGAACTCCGGGAACCGGAAGATGTCGCGCTCCTCGTCGTTTATAAGCAGCTCGTAGGAGTTGTTGGCCACGTGCTGCAGCGTGTCGATGCCGACCAGGTCGGCGGTACGGAAGGCGGCGCTCTTGGGCCGCGCCGTCGCCGGGCCGGCAATGGCATCGACCTCCTCCACGGTCAGCCCCATGGCCTGCATGGTGCGCACGCAGTTGCAGATGGCATAGACGCCGATCCGGTTGGCGATGAAGTTCGGGGTGTCCTTGGCGGTGACGATCCCCTTCCCCAGGCGCTTGGCGATGAAATCGCCCATGAAGGCCGCCACGGCCGGATCGGTGTCGCGGCAGGAGACGATCTCCATGAGACGCATGTAGCGCGGCGGATTGAAGAAATGCGTCACCAGGAAGTTCCCGCGCACCCCCTCCGGAAGGCACTCGGCCAGCTCGTTCACGGAGAGGCCGCTCGTGTTGGTGGAAAGGATGGCGCCCGGCTTCAGGTTCGGGACGATCTTGCCGGTGAAGAGCTGCTTCTTGATCGCCATGTTCTCGACGACCACTTCCACGACCCAGTCGCAGTCGCGCAGCCTGGAGATGTGGTCCTCGAAATTGCCGGTCTCGATGTACCCCGCATGGCTCGCCAGAAAGAAGGGGGCAGGCTTCATCTTCCTGAGCCCCTCCAGCCCGCTGGCGGCGATCCGGTTGCGCACCGCAGGGTCGGCGATGCTCAGGCCGGCCGCTTTTTCGGCGTCGTTCGGCTCCTTCGGCACCATGTCCAAAAGCAGTACCTCGATGCCCGCATTGGCCAGGTGGGCGGCGATGGTAGCTCCCATCACCCCTGCCCCCAGAACAGCCACTTTGTTGATCTGATTCATGTTATTCCTCCTGTCGGTAATGACGCGGCACGGTTCAGTTGCCGTTCTCGGCGTAGAGATCCTCTATCTTTTCCTTGTGCTTTTCGTAGATCACCTTGCGCCTGAGCTTCAGGGTCGCGGTCAGCTCGCCCCCTTCCACGGAGAAGTCGCGCGGCAGCAGCACGAATTTCTTGATGCTCTCGTACTGCGCGAGCCTCGCGTTGATCTCCGACACGCGCAGTTCAAAGAGCCTGTGCACCGCGTTGTGGATGACCAGGTCGTCCAGGTCGACGTAATCGATATGCTTTTGCCTGGCGAACTCCAGGAGCCTTTCGATGTTGGGGACGATCAGGGCGGCCAGGTAGGGCTTGCGGTCGCCGTAGACAAAGGCCGAGGAGATGTACTTGTCCATCTTGAACTCGTTCTCTATCGGCTGCGGCGCGATGTTCTTGCCTCCCGCCGTGATGATCAGCTCCTTCTTGCGGTCCGTGATGTAGACGAAGCCGTTCTCGACGTGCCCGATGTCCCCGGTCTTGAACCAGCCGTCCTGGATCGCCTCGGCCGTGGCCGCCTGGTCCCGGTAGTAGCCGAGCATCACCTGGGGACCCTTCACCAGGATCTCGCCGTCGTCGGCGATCCTGATCTGCGTCTGCTCCAGCGCCACCCCGACCGAGCCGAACCGGATGTGGTTGAAGTTGTTGAAGCAGACCGCCGGGCTGGTCTCGGTGAGGCCGTACCCCTCGAAGATCGGGATGCCGATCGCCCAGAAGAATTCGTTGATGGTCTTGTCCAGCGGGGCGCCGCCGCAGCAGCACAGCTTCATCCTGCCGCCGAAGCGCGCCCGGACCTTGCTGAAGATCAGGCGGTCGGCCACGGCGTACTTGAAGGTGAGCAGGGGGCAGCTGCGTTTGGCGATGTACTTCGCCTCGACGAACTTCTTGCCCACCTCGACCGCCCAGTGAAAGAGCGTCCTCTTCAGGATCGGCATGTGGTGGGCGTTTTCGTAGATGCGGTGGTAGATCTTCTCGAACAGCCTCGGCACGCTCACCATGACCGTCGGGTTCACCTCCATCATGTTTTCCGGGATCTTCTCGATGCTGTCGGCAAAGACGATCAAGGCGCCGTTGCGCACCGCCATGTAGTAGCCGGCGGAGCGCTCCAAGACGTGGCTCAAGGGGAGGAAGCTGAGCAGGACGTCCTGCGCGCCGATCGCGCCGCTTTGCTCGGTGAGAAAGCAGTTGTTGGTGAGCACGTTTCGGTGCGAGAGCATGACCCCCTTGGGCACCCCGGTGGTTCCGGAGGTATAGATGAGGGTCAGGATGTCGCCCGCCTCCACCCGGTCGATGCACGCCTCGATCTCCGCCCTTTCCGCCTCGGTGATGGGATCGTCGATCTCGGAAAGCTGGTAGAAGCTGCAGACCGGCAGTCTGGCGTCCCCCAGGAACCGTTCGAAGGAAACCACCAGCTCCACGGAGGCAATGGCGTCCCTCACCTTCAACAGCTTGGCGTACTGGAACTTGTTGGAGACGAACACCACCTTGGCGCCCGAATGGTTCAGCATGTACTCGATCTGCTCCGGCGTGTTGGTGGGGTAGATCGGGACGGTGACCGCCCCGGCGCAGAGGATCCCCATGTCGGCGATGACCCAGCCGGCCCGGTTCTCCGAGAGGATGGCCACCTTGTCTCCCGGCAGCACCCGCACCTTGCGCAGGCCGCGGGCCGCCATCAGCGCCCTCTGGTAAAACTCCGCATAACTCAAGGTGACGAATCTCCCCCGCTTCCTGTACTTAAGCGCCAGCTGCCCCTCGAACCGGGAGGCGTTCTGGCGCAGCATGTCGGGAATCGACTTGTATGAAATTTCCATCACGAGTTACCGCCTGTCGAAATTTGATTTTACGGAACCATACTCAACCTTGACGCGCATGTCAAGTATAATTATATTTTATTTCCCTGGATAATTACACCTCGAAACGGTGCAACCGGACCGCCATGCTCGGCAAACTGCCAAGGCAACCCGACTGCGCAGAGGTCGCCATGCCGGGCCTTGCCGCGACCGCCCCGCCCCTGCGGCACACGACAGCAGCGACCCCGCTCACCGTCACGCACCTGAAACCGTCGGCAACCTCCCGGATAAACTACGTATTATATACCGAATCCACCCCTCCCCCTCCCCTCCCCGCCCTGCTGCAACAACCGCGACCCCGGGCCGAAATAAATTTCGGGCTATCGGGTTTTTATTCTTGACATGGACGTCAATGTAACTTAAATGTACCGAAATGCTGTTTTACTATTACGACAAAGTGATGCAGCCACCGAAACAGCAACGTGCCGATGCCGTGGGAAATTGCGCATATCGACAGCAGGCCTTTCTTGAAGGTCGTCCCGGGACGATCCGGAAATATCTAGAGGTGGTCACCGAATGCCGAGTCACAAAAGGAGAGGGAAATGAAAAAAGGACTGTTATGTTCCGCCGTCGGCGCCGCGATCATGGCAACGGCAACCCTGTCGTCTGCTGCAGGGCTCAAGATCAACGAACAGGGGGCCAAGGCGATGGGGATGGCCAACGCCTTCACCGCCCAGGCTGACGACCCGACAGCCCTGTACTACAACCCGGCCGGCATCGCCTTCCTCAAGGGCGCCCAGGTCAGCCTCGGCACGGTGGTCATCGCCGTGCCGCAGACCCAGTTCGAGGGGACCACCGGCCTGTCCGGCAGCACCGTGATCAACGAGAAGGCCAAAAAGGACCTCTTCATCGCCCCGAACCTGTACGCCACCTACACCATGGAGGGGCTCCCGCTCACCCTCGGCCTCGGGGTGAACTCCATCTACCCGCTGGCCAAAAGCTGGGACGACAGCAGCGACTTCCGCAACCAGATCCAGAACATCGCCGTCAAACCGATCAACTTCCAGCCGACCGTCGCCTACCTGTTCGAGGATTGGAACCTGGCGCTGGCCGGGGGGCTCGACATCACCCATGCCATAGTCTCGCTCTCCAAATCGGTCGTGGTTGCCGACCCGGGCCATCCCGACACCCCGGCGGAACTGGGGCTCATGGGGCTCGACGGCACCGCCACCGACCTGGGGTACAATATGGGGCTGAAATGGAAGCCGCTCAAGGAGCTCTCGCTGGGCGTTGCCTACCGCAGCGAGGTCACCCTGCATGTCGACGGCGACGCCAACTTCCTGGCCACTTCGCAGGCAGGGGCCGCGGCCATCGGGCGCTCGGCGGACTTCAACTCCTACAACTCCCGGATCCGCGCCACCTCGGCCGTTTCCAGCGACATCACCCTGCCGGACAGCCTGGCCCTGGGCGTTGCCTGGCAACCGACCGAGCGGCTGACCATGGAATTCGATGCCGAGCGAACCGGGTGGAGTTCCCTGAAGCAGTTGGAGTTCGCCTTCGACAACAGCCAATTCAGCAGCTTCAACAACAAGCCGGAACCCAAAAACTGGCACGACGCCTGGTGCTACAAGCTCGGCGCCCAGTACGCCTACAACAAGAACCTGGATCTGCGGGCGGGATACGCCTACGACACCAACCCGATTCCGGATTCCACCCTGGGACCCATGCTGCCGGATGCGGACCGCCACAACTTCACCGTGGGCACCGGTATCCACAACGAGCACTTCTCGGTCGACATGGCCTACATGTGGGTCCACTGGCTGGACCGCACCGTCAACAACCAGGACTCCGCGACCCTGACCGGCGAGAACGGGACCTTCAAAAGCGACGCCCACCTCTTTGCCGCCAATCTGACGGTGAAGTTCTAGGAACTCAACTATTCGAGGTGATGATATGAAACCGTTTGCCCTGAGATGCCTGATCTATCTTGTCTTCCTGCTGGTGGTCGGCTGCAGCGAGGACCACGTCCAAACCGGCGCCGTCAGCACCAATGCGGCCCTGTTCGACCCCGCCGCCGGCGTGGTGCCGCTCCCCAACATCCTGGCGACGGCGACCGCCAGGAACCCGCTCACCAACTTCATCGACCCGTTTTCGAGCTATACCGGGGCACGCCCCGCCAACACCCCCATGACGCCCCCCGAGGCGCTGGCCTACGTGAATGTGAAGGAAGTCGGCAACACCAACGCCGTCGCCGGCCTGAACGCACCCGTCTACCTCCGCTTCGCCGCCCCCCTGGACCCGGCCTCGGTTGCCCCGGCCACCATCAAGGTGTTCCAGATCACCGGCGACACCGGCTCCAGTTCGGCCACCGAGAACAACCCGCTGACCTTCACCGACGTCTCCGCCATGTTCACCTACAAGTACACGGCAGGCGGCACCGAGGTCTTCCTGTTTCCGAACTTCCCCATGCTCCCCGGCACCCGCTACCTCTACGTCGTGACCACCGGCGTGAAGGACGCCGCCACCGGCAAGCCGGTGGCGAGCTCGACCTATTTCGACGCACTCAAATCACCCCTCCCACTCCTGGCGCCCTTCGACCGCCTGGAGCCGATACGCGCCAACAAGATGAGCGGCGGCAACGTGCTGCTGTCCGGTTACGCCAAGGTGATGGACGACCTGATCAGCGCCTCGGCCGTCACCAAAATCGCCAGCCGCTACGAGATCGCCCTGATGGGCCGCTTCATCACCACGGCCGCCGGATTCGTGGCCAAGGACGCGACAAACCCGGCATCGCTCATCCCGGTGGAAAGCGCGCTGCGCGCCTTCGCGGCAGGAGCGGGCCTGGGCGGGCTCCCGGGCAAGAGCTGGAGCAACGCGGTAAATGCCGCCACAACGATCCCGGCGGCCGCCTTCTGGGCTGCCGCCGGAGCCCCGGGGAGCGCCCCGGCAGGACTGGGGAGCGTGGTGACCGGCAGCATCAACAGCGCGGAGCTTTCCCTTGATCCGGTGCTGGTGGGTTCCAACGCCTCCACGAGCGACCTGAGCGGCGTGACCGGCGCCTACAATCCGGCCGCAGGGGTGGTACAGCCCTTCCGCACCGGGGCAAACCTCACCAGCTACTACCATGTTGCCAGGACGGTCCCCTTCATCTACCTGGTACCGGCGGCGCCCAACGGCAAACTGGTCGTCTTCCAGCACGGCATCACCGGGCATAAAGAGCAGGTCCTGGCGCTCGCCCAGTCGCTCACCGGCGCGGGTTATGCGGTGGTCGCCATCGACCTGCCGCTGCACGGCGCACTCGCCGTCCCGGGGCACACCGCGTCGGAGCTCTGGGGCCAGGATTTCATGGCGGTCGGAGCCCCGCTTGCCACCCGCTCCAACATCCAGCAGGCCGCAATGAACCTGAACCGGCTGGAGCTGACCATCAGGACGGGGGGGCTTGTCGCCGCCGGCATCACCTCCGCTGCGCCGACCGAGATCAGCTTCGTCGGGATAAGCCTGGGCTCCATAGTCGGTGCCTACTACCTGGCCGGCAACACCACGCTGGCAAGTTCCGGGGCACCCTACCTCCAGTCGACGCTGAACAACGACATGAAAGGGTTCCTGAGCGTCCCCGGAGCCAGGCTCGCCTACCTGCTGAAGGAGAGCCCAACCTTCAGCGGCAGCGTGAACGCGGGGCTGGCAGCGAAGGGGATCGCGCTCGATTCGCCGACCTACAACCAGTTCTTCCAGGTCACCCAATCGGTCGTCGACCCGGTTGATCCGGCCAGCATCACCACCCCCCTGGCAAGCGGCCTCCCCTCCCGTCTCTCCGGGCGCATCGTGATCCAGGAGGCGCTGGGCGACCTGGTCATCCCCAACGCCAACACCCGCTACCTGGGCAATGCCCTGGGAGGGAGGGGCGTTCTCGGCTCAGCCGGCGCAGCGGTCGCTCCCGGGTTCAACCAGCTTGCCTACCTGTCGGGCGGCACCCCGATTCCCGCGCTTTTCATGTTCACGCTCAATAACGGCACCCCGGCCCCCAAGACGGCCCCCGCGCGTGACATCGACGTTGCCGGAAGCTCGCCGGCCGAAGGGTACTTCCAGTTCAACCAGGCGGGGATCGACCACGCGTTCCTGATCGACAACGCATCGCAGAACAACACGCGCCTGGCGCAGACGCAGCTGGTTGCCTATCTGCTGAGAGCGGTGGTAGTCGATCCGACCTCGGCCGCCTCCTTGGCCACCCTGGCCAGGCCTTTGGCCGGGGTCCCGGCTGCGGCAAGCACGATAGCCCTGCCGCCTGTGCTGGAGATACTGGGGTATTGATGAAGTTCAAGGGGGGGGTGTTTTCGCCCCCCCTGAGCCCGGCAGGGGACGAAACATCCGCTCGGGGTAGATAAGGCAAGGCTCAAATGCGGCAAGAAGAGGAAGGGTCCATGGGGAAAATGACGGGAGCCCCGCGTTACAACGTCGTATCTCTGCGCATAAGCGACGAGGAGCTGGCAGCCATACACAGCCTCCGGGACGGGGCGGATCAAAGCATTTCGGATTTCATGCGGAAGGTCCTCTCCGTTTTCATCCGTGATGCCTGCTGTACCGAAAAAGGTGAATCAGGATAAAGAGAGCCAGTTACCAGGGAGGAAAACATGCAGCAGGAAGGTTTTTTCGGAACGGTCGAAGGGAGTTACCGGAAGGGTATATTCAGCGTCCCTACCATTTTTTACTTCTCGGTCGACGAGGTCAAGAAAACGCTCACGCTGGACGGCGAGGGGTGCAAGATCGAGGACGGGAAAACCGTTGACGAGGCAGATTGCGTCTGCAAGACCACTAAAGAGATGTTCGACAGGATCTGGAACGAAGGATACCGCCCCGGGATCATGGATTTCATGGGCGGCAAGATCAAATCCAACGCGCCGCAACTGCTGCAGCAGTTCCTGGAAGCGTTCGGGAAATGAACACGGCCGGCCCGCACCCGGGTCGGCCCGCACTTAAGAGGGGCACCCCTTGCGGGTGCCCCTGCGCTACATCTTCCACCTCAGGTACATCTCCTCGACCTTGTCCCTGGCCCAGGGCGTCCTCCTGAGGAACTTCAGGGAGGAGGGGATGCTCGGGGCGTGGGTGAAGCAGCGTATATCGATGCGCCTCCCCATCTCCTCCCAGCCGTACTCCTTGACCAGGTCAGTCAGCATCATCTTCAAGGTGACCCCGTGCAGCAGGTCGTTGGGGTGTTCATCGGTCATCGGGCACTCCTTAAAAACTACCTATGCCAAAGATAGCCACGAATTTCACGAACACGCATCAGGCAACCCGTCGAGGCCGCAACCGACTCCGTGACCGGTCAGGCCACCGAGCCCGAAAAGGTTTTTTCATGCGGGTTCATCCGTGTCATTGACGGCTCAAATTCTGGATTTCAGAAATTCGATCAGGAGCCTGACGCCGACCCCGCTCGCCCCCTTCGGGAGATGGGGGCGGGCCTTGTCGAGCCAGGCGGTGCCGGCGATGTCCAGATGGGCCCAGCGGGTCTCGCCGACGAACTGCTTCAGGAACCAGGCGGCACAGATGCTGCCGCCGTCGCGGCTGCCGGCATTCTTCAGGTCGGCGATGTCGCTCTTCATCCCTTCGCCGTACTCGTCCCAAAGCGGCAGCTCCCAGACCCGCTCCCCGCAACGCTCACCTGCCCGCTTCAGGTCGTCGATGAGCCCCTGGTCGTTGCCCATCATGCCGCTCGCCTCGTGTCCCAGCGCCACCACACAGGCCCCGGTCAGAGTTGCCAGATCGATCATGACCTCAGGGCCGTAGTTCGTCACCGCGTAGTGCAACGCGTCGCACAGAATGAGACGCCCCTCGGCATCCGTATTGGTGATCTCGATGGTGGTCCCGGACATGGACGTGAGCACGTCGCCAGGCTTGAAGGCCTTGCTCCCCGGCATGTTCTCCGCCGTCGGGACGATCCCCACCAGATTGACCGGCAGCTTCAGGCTCGACGCCGCATCCAGCGTCCCCAGCACCGCCGCCGCACCCGCCATGTCCGTCTTCATCTCCTCCATCCCCGCCCCGGGCTTGATCGAGATGCCGCCCGAGTCGAAGGTGATCCCCTTGCCGACCAGCACCACGGGAGCCGCCCCGGTGCCGGCTCCGTGGTACTCCAGCACGATGAGCCGCGGCGACTCGGCCGACCCCTTGCCCACTGCCAGCAGGGCGTTCATGCCGAGCCTTGCCAGCTCGTCCATCTCCAGCACCCGGCAGGTCAGCGCGCGCCGGGCCGCCAGTTCGCGCGCCGCCTCGGCGAGATATCCGGGAGTCACCACGTTGCCCGGATGGGAGACCAGGTCCCGCGTCAGCCCCGCAGCGAGGCAGACCGCTTCGGTCCGTGCCACCCTGGTCCCCGCCTCCTCGACGGTGGTCCCCTGCGGCAAAATGAGGGTCATGGTGTCGAAGCTGAACCGCTCCTCCTGGTTCTTGGTCTTGTACAGCTCGAAGCTGTAGCTCCCCAATAGCGCCCCTTCGCAGGCCGCCTCCAGCGCAGTGGCACCCGTGCCGGACAGGTGCAAGGCAGAGGCGAAGGACGCGACCCGTGCGGCGCGCAGGGCCTGCACGGCGTTGCCGGCGCCCTGGCGCAGGCGCTCGTCGGTAAGCTCCCCCTTCTTCCCCAGCCCGACCAACAGCAGGCGCTGCGCCGGCAACCGGCCCAGCGTATGGATAAGACGGGTGGTTTTGGTCTTGCCGCTGAACTCACCGCCTGCGGCCAACCGCTCCAGGCAGCCGTCCAGCGCCGCGTCGCAGGCCGTGAAGAGTTCCTCCCTGGCGTCTTCGAAGCAGCCGAGGACCAAGGCGGGGGTGGAAATATCCAGAGGGTTTTCAGTACCTAACTCGATTTTCATGGTTTCCTCGTCGCGCTTGGAATTGGTGCGGTTTCCCCTCCCCTCCGGGCCTTGGCGCTGAAGCGCCGGGAGAGTGCAGGCCCGCTCAAAACCAACAGAGTTTACCATACACCCCGTCAATCCTGAAACGGATAAGCCTTGCAAAGCTATCTTTCCACACCCGGCAATACGCCGTGCACCGGATTTCGGCACCTGATCCGGCGCCCGTCAAACCAGCCCCATGCCCGTCGGCGTTTTTCACACGAATAGGGCCAAGTGGTAACGAAACTGTAACCTTAGATTGCTAGGCTCCTTTCGAAAAGACAACGACCCAAAGGAGAAGCTCCAATGTTTAAAGCATTACGTACCCGTATCCTCGCAGTGACCCTGTTGATGGTCGCAGCCGCCGGCCAGGCCTCCGCGCAGACAGTTCTCGAGGGTGCCGGCGCTACCTTCCCCTACCCGCTTTACCACAAGTGGTTCCAGGATTACGCCGCAGTCGACCCGAGCGTCAGCTTCAGCTACGACGCCATAGGGAGCGGAGGCGGCATCAAGCGGATCATGGAACGCTCCGTCGATTTCGGAGCATCCGACAAATACCTCACCGACGACGAGCTCAAAAACGCCCCGGGCAAGCTGCTCCACATCCCCACCGTCCTCGGTGCAGTTGCGGTGACCTACAACCTGCCGGGAATCGGATCCGCGGTAAAACTGGTCCCTGAGGCCATAGCCGGCATCTACCTCGGCAAGATCACCCGCTGGAACGACCCGCTGCTCGCCCGTCCGAACCCGGGGTTGAAGCTCCCCGACCAGCCGATCGTGGTCGTGTACCGCTCCGACCGCAGCGGCACCAGCAGCATCTTCACCGACTATCTCACAAGCGTCAATCCCGAATGGGCCCGGCAGATCGGCAAAGGGACCAGCGTCGCCTGGCCGGTAGGCGTCGGGGCCAACGGGAGCAGCGAGGTGGTGCAGCGGATCAAGGGGACCCCGTACAGCATCGGCTACACGGAGATCGCCTATGTGCTGGAGAACAACCTCGCCTCGGCCAAGCTCAGGAACAAGAGCGGGCAGTTCGTCAAGCCGACCGCGCTCTCCACGCGTGCAGCCGCAGTCAATGCCATCAAAAGGGTGCAGGGGGACTACCGGATTTCCCTGGTCAATCAGGCGGGCAAGGACGCCTACCCCATCGTGGGGTTGACCTGGCTCCTGGTATACCGGGAGCAGACCGATGCGCAAAAGGCGAAGAAGCTGGTGGAATTTTTGAACTGGGAGCTGAAGCACGCCGAGAAGATGACCTCGACCCTTTTCTACACGCCGCTTCCGAAGAAATTGGCCGACATGGTGGAGAAGACCATCAAGAGCATCGGCTATCCGAAGTAGCGGTATCCAGACATGCATGGTCTTTCCTGACTAGTGCTAATCTTCCGCTGGTCCTATCTCCCCCTTGTACTATGCGGGGAGGTGTTGTAAAAAACTACGGTTACTCCGGGACGCTGGAGTAAATCAGGAAGGTGAATCTGGTTATCCCCCTAAGGTTCTTAAACCTGGAAGGGAGATGAGATCCCTTTCTGAGTGCTTTGTTCCTCACTTTGGACGGTATCCTGAGCCTCCCATAGAGGATGAGCTTGTGTAAGCAAGGGTAATGGGAACGAAGTCATTGTTTCTCAGCGTTCTGAATCCAATGCAATGGAGACGATTGTGGCGAATCTCGGTATTGATGTAGCTAAAAAAAAGTTCCAAGTTGCACTGCTAAAAAACGATAAATACAAGTCGAAGTCATTTGACAACACCATGCCAGGCTTCATAGCGCTGCTGGCTTGGCTGAAACAACGCGAACCAGGCGAGATACACGTTTGTCTCGAATCTACGGGAATCTATGGAGACAGCCTCGCAAAGTTCCTTTTCGAAAATGGTTACACAGTGAGTGTTATAAATCCTTCTCGCATCAAGGCATTCGGTGAAGCCGAGCTCCTTCGCAACAAAAATGATGAAATCGATGCAAAGCTGATTGCACGCTTTTGCGAAAAGATGAAACCTGTTGCATGGCAGCCAGACCCTCCTGAAGTCGAGCATCTGCGGATGCTAGGCAGACGCCGAGACGTACTGATTTCGATGCGAACTCAAGAACTCAACCGCCTTGGCAATCCGGACAGATCCGTCAATGAGTCAATTGAGAAGGTCATCGCTTTCCTTGATCAGGAGATAGAGGCGATTACGCAAGCGATCCAGAATCACATCGACGGCAACGATGGCCTTAAAAAGAAGCGGGATCTTCTAAAGACCATCAAAGGCGTTGGCGATGTCGCTATCGAAGCGATCCTCTCCGAGACCAATGGTTTTGCACGATTCGAAAGAATCGAGCAGGTGGTCGCGTTTACGGGCTTGTCCCCTAAGCAAAAGGATTCAGGCACTTCCGTCAAAGGACGGCCTCGTCTCTGCAAGATTGGCAGTGCCAGGCTGCGGAGGGCGCTATATATGCCGGCGCTTTCAGCAATAAGGTGCAACTCCTTTGTCAGGGCCCTGTACGAACGGCTAAGAGCAAAATCAAAGCACGGTATGGTGGTCGCCTGCGCTTGCATGAAAAAGCTTGTCCATATCATGTTTGGGGTCTTGAAAACTGGGAAGCCGTTCGACCCCCTCTATAGCTAGCCCCTTGACACCGACAACGGTATCTCCCTTGATGGGAGGGGGCAGGGGGGAGGGTGAGCCTTTGCCAGCTTTTCACCCTCTCCCCAGCCCTCCCCCATCAAGGGGGAGGGGGTGTTTGGGGCAGTTTGCGGAAGATTGTCGCTAACCAGGTTGTCTTTTGCCGACCGGCAGGGGGTGGATCGTCAGTCGCCCCCTGCCTTACCGATTCAAATCAGCATAAGGAAATCTATTTAGATAAAACCAACGTTGGCAACCGTTGTCCCAGCTCCGAAAGATCCTGGTTCCAGTCCTTCCAGTAGTGTTTTGCCCTAGTTATCCACTCTCCTGCATTTTCACCGGGCTTCGCGTCCCACCGACGGCAGCGGAAAAAAGCAGCCCGACATAATTCCGCTATTGACACGTAGTTACAGCTAGTTACGCAGTGTGCCATTTTGTTAAGCAAATCGCTAAACCCATGAAAGATAGAGGACAATTATCATGGATATCCACAGCCAGAGGGCGTTTATCCACAGGCGCAGTGGAAAGTTCAAATCGGGCCTCCTGCGACCTCCCGCATTAGAGCAAGCAAGGATAACCATATCCAAATAAGCCGCCATCTTGGCACGACGCCGATTCCCCATGGAGGCTGCATCCGTACCGGCTGCCGGCCTCAATCATTTGTTCCCGTGGCGACAGGCCGCCACTGAAAGCGCGCCAGCGGGATGCGGCCATGCCGGTCGAAGATCACCCCTTCGCTTTCCAGGCGCAGCCGCTGCAAGTCCGCCCCGGGGTCGCCGTCGGACCTGGGGCTGATCTCGCCCCGTGCATTTACCACCCGGTGCCAAGGCATCCCCCGGTCCGTGACAGCGCTCATGGCATGCCCCACCAACCTCGCTCTTCCGGGCAGCCCTGCCAAGAGCGCTACCTGGCCGTAGGTCGCCACATGCCCCGGCGGGATACAGGCGACCACGTCATAGATGTCGCGATATCTGGTAGAGGGGCTCGGCGCCGGCGTCCGGGCGGGAATCACTCCTGCTGCGCCGCCTGCTGCTTTGCCGCCTCGGCGTTGCATTTTTCCACCGCATCCTTGAGCCATGCGATCTCCGCCGGGATAAACGGTTTCGAGTATTCGGTGTCGACGTTGAGCGCCCAGTGCAGCGGGGAGGCGCTGGTTGCCGCCAGTACGAAGCCCGGCACCTCGACGTAGCTCGCCTCTTTCTTGGCCCAGGCATTAAGGCGCTCCCGGGAATCAAAAAGGACCAGGTAGTCGTTGCCCTCGGACGAAATGATGAGCGGCGCCACCTGGCCGGTAGCCGTGACCTCGGCGGCCTGGTCCGGGGTCAGATCCTCCTCCATGGTCGGCACGAAAAACGTCGTGTTCAGGAAGAGGTCGTAATAGTTGGCCTGGCACTTCGGGTTGTCCATGTCCTGGCGCAGTTCAATCAGCGCGTCGTCGAGTTTGCTCATCGGGGGTCCTTTTTCTGTGGTGTGGGTGCAACGTTTCGGCAGGAAACGCGCGACGTTGCGGTTCGGGGTTGTCACATAAGCGTATTCAGTCAAAAACGGCAGACGCTCAGTTGATCTGTGATTTTCTACCGGCCAGCGTCGACGTTCAGTTGTAATGGATTTCTGCGGGAAAGTCGACCCCGATGTTGGCAATCGAACCATTTTTGGGAAGGCGGAAATTGCCGGGATACGGGGGTCTCCACCCTGCGACACATCAGATGGAGACCCCATTTTGCGGAGGTGGCACGACCGCCACTCTCGTCGCCTCAGCTTGTTTCATCTGCCCGAAAGCAGCGTCGCAACCGTTTCCGGCAGCAGCGCCTGCAGCTCTCCGTCCTTGGTCAGCACGGCATCCAGTTCGGGATGGGCCAGCCTGAGTGGGGCGGCGTCCTCTCCGGTGAGGAGCACGAAGGGGTACTGAAATCCCTGCTCCCGCAGCTCGGCGCAGAGCTGCACCCCGTCGATGAGAGGCATGTACATATCCGACACGACCATGCGGACCGTGGGATCGGCCTCGATCTTCTCCAGTGCATCAAGGCCCCCTTCGGCTATGACGGTACGGTATCCCGCGCACTCCAGGATGCATGCGGTCAGTTCGGCCGTGAATTCATCGTCGTCTACCACCAGAATCGTTGCGGTTGCCTCGTTCATCTCCAGCTCCTTGACATGCAAAGTTAACCTGCGGCCACCACCCGGTTGCGCCCACCGTTTTTCGCCTCGTACAGCGCCTCGTCCGCCGACTTGCAGAGCGCTTCGGCCTCGCCGTGGCGCGAAAACGACGCGATGCCGCAGCTGAAGGTCGCGGAAAATGTCTCGCTTCCCACCGGAAAGGAAATCCCGGCAAAACTTTCCCGCAGCCGGTCAAGCAGCGAGACGGCCGTGGCGATGTCGCACTCGGGGAGTATCACGGCAAACTCCTCGCCACCCAAGCGGCCGACCACATCTGTTTTGCGCAGACGCTGCTGCAGCAGGCGGGCCAGGGTAATCAGCACCTGGTCGCCGACGGGATGGCCATAGGTGTCGTTTACCTTTTTGAACTTGTCCAGATCGATCATGGCGAAGCAGAGCTCGGTGCCATGGCGCCTTGCCGCGGCAAGGCCCATTTCCAGGTGCTCCTTGCTGGCGCTGTGGTTGAAGAGCCCGGTCATGCCGTCGCGCACCATCAGGGAGCGGATGATCTTCATCCGCTCGGCGCGGCCGGCCACCGCCGAGATCAGCCGTTCCGACGAGATCGGTTTGGTCAAAAACTCGTCGCCCCCCATCCGCATGGCGTGAAACTGCTTGTCCGAATCGGTCTCACTGGAGAGATAGACGATCGGGATACTGAAGGACGCCCCGATCTGCCGGATCGCCTTCGCCAGCTCCATGCCGTCGCAGCCGGGCATATACATGTCGGTGAGGATCAGGTCCGGCTTGAACTCGAAAAGCGGGCCCAGCGCCTGCAGCGGGTCGTTGAGCGTCAGGGTGATCATGCCGGCTTCCTGGAGCACCGTGGCGTACATTTCGGCCAGATGCGGATCGTCGTCCACGATCATGATCCGGTAGGGATCCGGTCTGTCCGCCGAGGTGAGCCTGCTCAGGGTGGCACAAAGCTCGGTGGCGTTGACCGGCTTGGTGAAATAGGCGCTGGAACCGGCCCGCACCGCCGAAAGCCGGGAGATCATATCGCTTTGGGAGGAGACGAAGACGGTCGGAATGGCGGATTCCCGGCCGGCCTGGATTTCGGCCATGAGTTCGGCCCCTCCCAGTGCCCGCTCGGGGAAAATCAGGTCCATGACGATGGCGTCGGGAGGGGAATTGCGCACCGCGTCGTGCATCTGCTGCAGTTCCCCGAAGGAGACCACCTGGAAACCGAAACAGCCGATCTGGGTCGCCAGGGTCTGGCGCTGGAAGAAGTCATCCTCACAGAGGTAGATGGTCTTCAGCTCCTTTCCCTGCGAGGTTTCGGCGGCGGCCACCAGTTCCATCCCCTGCATGCCCGCTTCCCGGGAGGGATCGACGGCCGCCACCTCGCGCTCCATCCGGCCGATGCATTGCTCCAGCTGCCGGTACCATGCGCTCTCCCGGGCTTTTCCGGCCAAAAGCGCGTCCTTGGTCATCTGCTCGGCCAGGGCCGAGGCCTCGCTTACCCGGTCCAGGCCGAAGGAGGCGCTGGAACCCCTCAGGGTATGGATGCAGCGGTGCAAATCCTCCAGCTCGCCCGCTCCCGGTCCATCGCCGCGGCACGCAGCATAAGCGGTGCGGATCTTTTCCAGCTGCAAAGGGAGCTGCTTCAGGTAGGAGGCGCGTATCCTCCTCATCCTGCTGGCAGCCGAGAGAGCCGGGCTGTCCACGGGACCATCCTTTATCTGTTCCATGCGTCGATCTCCTTGTCATCCGATAAGATTGCGGACCGTATCCAGCAGGTTCGACTGATCGAAAGCCCCCTTGACGATGTAGGCGTCCGCGCCGACCATGATGCCGCGTTTCTTGTCTTCGTCCTTTTCCCGCGAGGTCACGATGATGACGGGAACGTTGCGATAGCGCTCGTCCCCGCGCAGCCGCTCGGTGAGCGAGAAACCGTCCAGACGCGGCATTTCGACATCGGTAATCACCAGGTCGTACAGCTGCGTGCGCGTCTTCTCGAAGGCCTCTTCCCCGTCTTCGGCGGTAACCACGCCGTAGCCGTAGGCCTCCAGTATGCTCTTTTCGATTTCCCGGGTATTGCAGGAATCGTCCACCACCAGGATCGTCGTGCTGCGGGGCGCCGCGCCGGAAGGTTTCCCGGCGACCCCTGCCGCGAGGTTGCGGGCCAGGCGGAACAGCTCGGGGACCTGGAGCACGTTCAGCAGGCTGCCGCCGTCGCCGACACTGACCCCGGACACCAGGGGGAGGTTCTTCAGATGGCCGGGGAGCGGTTTCACCACCATCTCCTCGCGGCCGTGCAGCTCGTCCACTATCAGGGCCATCTTTTCGTCGCCGTCCCTGATGATGACCACCAGTTCCTCGCGCGACTCCCCGGTTTTTGCCCGGCCTATGTCGAGAAGTGCCGACAGCTCTTCCACCGGTATCAGTTGCTCGCGCACGCGGATGGCCCGCCTGTTGACGATCTCGATGATCTCCCCGGGCGCCACGGCCAGCATCTCGCAGACCGAGGTGGCCGGGAGGGCGCAGACCCTGCCGCCGACCGACACAAGCACCAGCGGGAACACGGCAAGGTTCAGGGGGAGCCGCAGGAGAAAGGTGGTCCCCTTCCCCTCCTCGGTCTCTATGGCAATGGAACCCTTGAGCTCGTCCACCACGTTTTTCCTGACCACATCCATGCCGACGCCGCGGCCGGAAAGGTCGGTGATGATGGCGCTGGTGCTGAAACCGGGCAGGAAAATGAGATTGGTCAGTTCCGAGCGGGTCATGGCGGCCAGGGTGTCGGCGTCGTGGATCCCCCGGGCGAGCGCCTTCTCCCTGATCCTGTCGACCGAGATGCCGCGCCCGTCGTCACGCAGGGAGAGGGTGACGCAGCCGCTGTCGTAGAAGGCGCAGAGCACCAGGCTCCCTTTGGCCGCTTTGCCGGCGGCGACCCTCTCCGCGGGGTACTCCAGGCCGTGATCCAGGGAATTGCGTATCATGTGCATGAGCGGGTCGCCGATCCTCTCGATGATCTTGCGGTCCAGCTCGGTCTCCCCCCCCTCGATGATGAAATCTATCTCCTTCCCCTGTTCGCGGGCGACTTCCCTGACGGTCCGGCGCAGGGAGTCGAACACGGTGGCAATCGGCAGCATGCGCAGCGCCAGGGAGGTCTCCTGGAGGTCGGCCGTCAGATGGTCCTGCATCAGGGAGGTGTCGGCCATGGCGGCGACGGTCTGGCGCAGGGAGAGCTGCAGGGCCTGGCCGGCTCCCCGCAGCGCCTCGTGCCGTCTGGCGTGAGCGCCCCCCTTTTCCAGCTCCCCGGTCATCTCCTCGAAAAACCGGGCCGCGGCATGTTCGATCTCCCTGAGCCTGGCCGTCTGCTTTCGGGCTCTCCCCTGTTCGGAGACGATCTCGCCCATGAGCCGGATCAGGTCGTCCAGCTTCTCGGCATTGATCCGGTAATACTCGGGCTGCCTGGACCCTGCGGCCGGCGGCGCCGCTGCGGCGCAAGCGGCCGGAGCGGAACCCCCCTCAGCGGCGGGAGAGGGCGCCTGAACCGGTGCCGGCTCGGCCGGCAAAAAAGCAGCCATGGCGGGGAGGGCCTGCGGTGAGTGCGCCGCCGCGACCCCGCCCCCGGCGCTTCGGGACAGCTCCTCGCAGAGCGCCTCGGGCGCCTCCCCCGACACCCCTTCCGAGCTTATCCGGTCCAAAAGCGTCGACAGGGTGTCGACCGCCCGCAGCAGCAGGTCGGAAAGCGCCGCATCGCAGCAGACCCTCCCCCCTCTGACCGCGTCCAGCACATCCTCCATACGGTGGGCGAGCGCCGCGACGCCACCGAGCTTCATCATGCGCGCGGCCCCCTTGACGGTGTGGGCCGCGCGGAACAGCCCGTTCAGCGTTTCCGGGTCACCCGGTGACTTTTCCAGGTTGAGCAGGCCGATGCCGATGCGGGAGCAGTGCTCGCGCGCCTCCTCGACAAACCGGGCCAGAAATTTCGCATGATCGAATGCCATGGTCGCTTGTTACCCCCCCTGCAGCAGTGACAGCTTGTGCCGGCAGATGGCGAGGAACTGCTCCGTGCTGAAGGATAGCGGGAAAACCTCCCGGTCCGCCTCCCCGGGGGAGCGGCTTTCCAGGATGCGCGCCGCGCTCCGGTAACCGACCCTGGCCCGTTTATGGTCTGCGGCGAACGCGATCTCCGCCAGGTAAAAGTGGGCCAGCCAGCAGGCCGGGTTCAGGTAGATCGACTTCCTGAACTGCCGCAGGGACTGATCGTTATCCCCCAGGTGCCAGGCGATGAGGCCTAGCATCAGGTACCCTTCGATGCAGAGGGGGTCGAGCTCCAGCGCCCGGTCGCAGGGAAGGCGCGCCTCCTCGAAACGGCCCAGATGCACCAGGATGCTCCCCTTGAGCGCATGCGCCCTGACGAAGCCCCCTTCCCGGGCAATGAGGGTTTCGAGGATGGCGAGCGCCGCCTCATGTCGGTTGTCGCGGGCCTCTTTCAGCGCGTCGTCGAAGAGGCGCCGGCCTCCCGTTTCGCCACCGGGAGCGGGTCGTTCCTCGAGCGCAATCGCCGGCGCAGGCGGCACCGGTTTGCCCTGCGGCTCTGGCGCCCAGGGCCTGCGCGGAAGGCAGCTCCCCGCGGGAAACGTCGCGGCGTCCGGCGTCGCCACCGGGATAATGGGCAGCGGGCACGCCTGCCGTTGCCGGGGAGCCGGCACCGTTCGGCGCTCCTCGAACGGGCCCGCTATCTTGCGGTAGACGAAGAGCGCATCCTCCTTGACCAGGGAAAGTATGCCGATATCGTGGTGCATGGTTTCGGTGGCACCCACCAGGAGATACCCCCCTTCGCGCAGCACGCCCGCCAGGCGGCGGAAAATCTCGCGCTGCACCTGCTGCGGGAAATAAATGGAGACGTTGCGGTACAGGATGATGTCCGGCTGCTGCATGCAGTCGGGATAGCCCGGTGCGAGCAGGTTGACCACCGCGAATTCGACCTCTCCCCTCACCTCGGCGCTGAGCCGGTGGGCGTCATTTCCGCACGGCTCGAAATAGCGCTGCCGGATCTCCCGGTCCACCCCCCGAAACGATGCCGGTCCGAAGACCCCCTGCCTCGCCCTGGCGACGACGGCGGCATCGATATCCACGCCGACTACGGAGAACATCTCCCCGCAGCCGCTGCCGTACGCCTCCCGCAGCATCATGGCGACCGAATAGGGCTCCTCTCCGGTGGAGCACCCCGCGCTGAGAATTCTGACCGGAGCGCCCCCGTTTCCCCGCCTGACCTCCGGCAGCAGGCGGTCGATCAGGAGCCTCAGGTGGGCGGGCTCCCGGAAGAAATAGGTCTCGTTGACGGTCAAGAGCTCGACCAGACGGTCCATTTCCTGGCGGTCCCGGCCAAGCTGCGCCAGATAGGCGTCCGCAGAGCCGCTCTTTATTAACTGCATGCGCTGCCGCACTGCCGTCTCCAGCGTCACGGCCCGGTCGTTCTCGAAACTGAAACCGCAGCTCTCCAGCACCAGTTTCCTGAACCCGGCAAGGTCGAGACCCTCCTGGGGTTTCACGGCCGGTATCCCCCTTTTCCTTTCGCAGGCGACATCCCGCCCCATGCCTCCCTGGCAGTTCATTTGTCACCGCCCGGCTCGCGCGGCGTCTCCCCGTTTCCCAGCTTGAAGGTCATGACCAGCGACTTCAGCTGTTCGGAGAGCAGCACCATCTCGCCGGTTACCGAACTCGCCTTGCGGGTGGCATCCGTCGAGTAGCGCACCCCCTGCTCGATATCCTTCAGGGCGATCACGACCTGGCTGCTGGCAATCTGCTGCTGCTGGGTGGAAAGCGAGATCTGGTGTGCCGCGTTGGTGGTCTCCTCCACCCCGTCGACCATGTTGGTCAGCAGGGCCACCGTATGCCTGGCGTACTCCTGCCCCTCCATGATCATCCGCGAGCTCTTCTCCGACGACATGACCAGCCGGTTCAGGGCATCGAGTATCTCCGTTATCTTGGACTCGATCTCGCCGGTGGATACCACGACGGAGTCGGCCAGCCGTCTTATCTCCACGGCGACCACCCCGAAGCGCTTCCCTGCCTCGCCGGCGCTGGCCGCCTCGAGCGCCGCGTTGAAGGCGATCATTTTGGTCTGGCTGGCGATGCTGTTGATGATCTCCATGATCCTGTTGATCTCTTTGGACTTGCGGCCGAGAGCCACGATCTCGTCCAGATTCTGGCTGATGTCCTCGCTGATTTCATTGAACTTGAAGGTAAGGTTCTCCACCTCGCTGGCACCGTGCTTGGTGTCTGCCAGCGTCTTGTCCGCCTGAACCACCACCCCCTGGCTGTGCAGGGCGATCTGGCTCGCGGTGGAGGAGAACTCCTCCATGGTGGAAGAGATCTCCACCACCGAGCAGGAGAGCTGGTCGGCGAAGTCCGATTGCTGTCCCATGCTGGAAGAAATGGTCGCGGAGTAGGAGAAGATGTTTTCGGTGACCCCGGAAACCATCCAGATGACCTTGTGCAGCTCCGAAATATGCTCGTTGAGCCAGCTGGCCAGTTCGCCGATCTCGTCCCCGGTCGTTACGGGGACCTTCCTGGTAAGGTCGTTGTTGAAATTCTTGACGGCATCGGTAATGGCCAGCACCGGGTTGCTGATATGCTTCCGGACCAGGACCGTCGCCAGCAAGAGGAACAGGCAGGAGATGGTGAACGATACCAGCACGTATTGCATGATTTCCGACCTGGTCTCCAGCGCGACCTTTTCGCGCTCCTTGACGATCATGCGGTCGATGTCATCGATGTAGATGCCCGTGCCCGCGATCAGGCCGGTTCCCGGCACCCTACTGGCATAGGAGAGTTTTGGGAGCATCGCCTCCCCCCCGGGCTTTCTCCAGAGGTAATTCAGGTACCCCTCGCCGTTTTCCCGGCACATCCGGGTTATCTCCCTTATGATATAGACGCCGTTTTGGTCCCTCAGGCCGCTTTGATCCTTCCCCTCCAGGCGGGGGTCGGGATGCACGATCATGGCGTTGTTGAAGTCGTTGACCCAGATATAGCCGTTATCGCCGTAGCGCATCAGCTTCAGGTACTTTTTCGCCTCAGCCAGGGGGAGCTTCTCCATGGCCTGGACCGCCATCTGCACCTGCGCCTTGATCTGCATCTTCCGCTCGGAAAGAAGCATTTCGCGCAGCGAACTGACCCTGCTCTCGCCCCGGGAGACGATCTTCGCGATCGACATGACCGAAATGACCGTCACGGTCGTGATCACCGAGGTAAATATCAGGGCCAGCACCTTCTTGCTCAAGGTCATCTTCATCATTACCCTCTCCGTTAGGTCCTCTTTTTCCTGGCCAGCAGCAAAAAATCAATCAGCAGCGCCGGGCGCCCCGCGGGGAAAACCACCCCCCAGAGCCCTTTTGCCAGGGCAAACCGTTCAACGAGGGGAGGGAAAGGACGGATCTCCCTGCAGGCCACCTGGCAGAAATCCTCCATCCGGTCCACAACCACCCGGTACTGCCGCTCCGCCCCCGTTTTTACGCCGAAGAGGACCGGCGCCCCCTGGCCTGCGGCACCACGGCACCCCAACTCGTCACGGAGCCAGACCACCCGGTCCGCATCCGCTCCATCAAAAACGGTCACGCTCTCTATCTGGCCGGCATCGGCACAAAAGGCGATCCCGCCCGCGGAAAAGCGCATCAGGTGGAGCCACTCACCGTCACCGTCACAGAAGACCTGGTTCATAGCGTTACCCTGGCCGCGAGCTTCCCGATATCCAGCAGGGGAATTACCGTTTCCCCCAGGTCGATCTCCCCGGCCACCAGGTCGCGGGCCGCACCGCTCAGGGTCGACAGCGGGGGCTTGATGGAACTTTGCGGCACATCCACCACATCCTCGACCGAGTCGATCAATATCCCCGACCGGAAATCGCCGCTTACCGCAAGGGCGATCAAACCCGTCTGAGCCGCGGCCTGATCCCCCCCCAGGAAGTGCCGGATATCGATGACCGATTCGACCTCTCCGCGCACGATAACCAGCCCCGGCAGGAAGTCGGGGAGGCCGGGGACCCAGGAAATTTCGCAGGCCGGCAGGATCTCCCTGATCTCATCCCCATAAAAGGCATAGCTGTTGCCACCGACAGTCACCAGGACCACCTTGGTCCGCCTTTCCTCCACATCGACGATATTGTTTGAGCGATCATGCCGCTTCAGTTCCGACAGCAGCAGTTCGCTTTTCAGCGTCGGATCAGTCAGTTCCATCAGCCGTCACTCCTTTGCTCGCTTTTCACCCGGTCGGGGCCGCAGCCAGCGCCCCTCGGGGAGCCCTACCTATGAGTATCGGTAAAACGCGATTTTAATTAAGTGAAAACCCCGGGCGACGATGTTTCCTGCTACTTTATAATGTTGCGCCGCAGGAGGCGGCGAGACTCCCTGCAGGGCAGCGGGGTCTTGCGGCATGCTCTGGGAGGCTCTGCCGGGAAACGCTTTCACGCACGCCTTTTAGGCGGATGAACGGTCAGGAAGTGGTAGGGGATTTCTCTCTTTGGGAAGGGGATGATCGCGGTGTGGCAACCGTCGTAAAGTTTCTTGTGGCTGCCGGTTTGTGAAACATCGTAAAAACCGTGCCCCAGGGGCACTTTAATGATGTGGCGTGTTGGCCGTTATGGCACTAGGAGTAATTTCGGCCGCCATTTTCGGTGCAGACAAATTTCACTTAGACTGGAAGCAAAGCTTTGGTTTTGGCGTAGTGGTAGTTTTATCAGCCTATACCACCATACTCTTTGTAAGGGTAGGGGCCTAAATAGCTATAAAAAGGTGGCAACGGAGATTTGATTGAAACTTGAAAAAGAACGCCAGATTCTGGGTTACAAAAAGATTCGCTGACTACCTGCGAGTTGCCACCTAATAACAACACCTACTTTACAACCAACCTCTCCACAGTCAGTCTGCCGTTTCTGAAACGCAATGCGCCTTTTATCAGGGTCGGAAGGCCACTTTTACCACTATAATCAGCCTTATAGCCACCTTTAATTGTAATTGTTTTGCCTAGGCCCATGGTGAGCCCTATATCCGACACCTCCGAATCTAATGCGAATATGGTGGCAGTTGACGCTGCGCCGGCATAGGCATCAGCAAGCGAATCATAGCCGGTTACTCCAATCTTCGCCTTGGGAGCTTTAGTGAAGGTCGCCGCGAGGGTTTTGCTGCTATCCATGGTCAGCGAACAGTTTACGGACGTAGTGTTGCAGGCACCAGACCAGCCGGAAAAGGTTGAAATGGCATTTGCTGTGGCAGACAGATTTATCGTTGCACCTTTTATAAATGCCTGCGACCAGAAAGCGGCACCCGATGCGCACGACATATCACCACTAACTGAGCCGCCGCCGGTCCCTGCAAAGACAAGATTCAGGACGGCTTCTCGCAACTGCAAAGCCGAACAAGTAACCGCGTTCCCGCCATTAATACCGTTGCAATTCCAGGTCCACGCCCCTGTATCGGTTACGGCTGAAGCAGTGCCAGAGGAACAGAGGTTGGTGATGGGAGCAGTTGCAAAGATGCCGGCGTTAGCACTGCCGCAGACTCCATCAAGTTTGTCGGTGACCTGAAAGGTATTCACGATTGAGTTTACCTGGTAAAGATTTCCGTTGGTATCTGCGACACTCGGAGAGAGCGGATAGTGACCAAAGCTGTAAGTGCCACTTATAGCAGTTGGTAGAACTCTAAAGGTGACATTTGCCAAAGTGCCATCGGCTATTGGATTTGTATTGACACCGTACACAGCGACGAAAAGTTCCCCAGGTTTGGGGACATTGTAATCTGCACTTTTAACGGCATTGGCGGCACTCAATCCAGTGGTTACAGAAGTGACTGCAAAGACGCTCGGATCAAAAAATATATGGGTGCTCGTGGCAGCAATGCCAGTGCTGGAGTTGTTGGTCAAAGTGATAGGGATAGTGATGGTTTCCCCTGACCTGAGAGTTGTTTTTGATGGATTGAAGTTCAGGTCGGCGGCAAGAGTCGCAGACGGAGGTGCGTTTGATGACACCTGCTGCAATGCTCCAAGGTTGGCGTTTATGGCTAGTTGCAGGTCGCCGATGGTAACTATGCCGTCCCCGTTGACATCTACAGAAGCAGTGACTGGCTGAATTTGCAGCAGTTGATTAACGGTCCGCTGGACCTCGGCAATATCCACGGCATTATTGACATTTGCGTCGGCAAGCAGTTTAGCCGTGAAGGTATTCGGTATTCCAGTCGAGGGTATCAGCGCGCCCGCAGGAGTAGTGGAGGAAGGGCTTAGAACAAACGGCATGCTATATGTTGTATAGACGGCTGGCGACAACTGGTTGGCGCCGACACTTGTGAATAGATAGGCAATATCACCGTCGGGAATAGCGGTCAGGTTCGCGCCGATAATGTTTAGCCGGAGGGTTGTCGTGCCGGTCAGATAGTTAGCCCCGAGGCTTTTCCCAAGTTGGGCCAAGGCTGTCGGGCATTGCGTCTTGGCTATCTGGTAATTTGTTCCTGAGGCGTTTGCTATATCTACGGCAAGGGCCGACACCGGAGAGCCTGACCAGTTGAGCATTGCCAAGGTATAGGTGCCATAGGCACCCATTGGGGTGTCTGTTCCTTTGAGATAGAATACCACACCGGTGCTGATGGGTACTGAATAATTGGCACTCTTTCTGCCGTAGCTGTCTGTAGCTCTGGCCATAAAAATGCCATTCGTAGGCAGGATGCCACTCCAACTCCAAGATGCCGCTCCTGTCGCAATTTGCCATGTTAAACCATTATCCAATGAGATTTCTACTAATGATATAATTAGTGATGGGTCAGCAAAAGATGAGCCGATTATTGTCGAGTTTTTCCCTCCCTGCAGACACTTTGGCATGTTTATGGGAAAATCAATTGTGCAAGTCGGTAAGTTAGCAGCCAGTATTGGTACACTACTGTTGGTAGTGGTCCCATCGCCTAATTGACCAGTACCATTCCATCCCCACGTCCAGAGGGTGCCGTCGCTCTTGATTGCTAAAGTGTGATAATATCCAGCAACTACCGATTTCCAGTTGGTAGTGTTGACGAGACCTATTTGACCATAGGTATTATCTTGCCCCCATCCCAAGATGGTTCCGTCACTCTTGATCGCTTCATTGTAATCATATTTAGTTGAGACCAATTGCCAGTTAGTATCGGTGCCGATCTGGACTGGAGTGACATAAATGCCCGGCGATCCTCCGTATAGTGGATGACCATAGTCACTTGCTCCCCACGTCCAGAGGGTACCATTGCTCTTGATCATCATTGTATGGACCCTGCCAGCTGATACCGATTGCCAGTTGATATCGGTGCCAATCTGAACTGGTGATTTTATTTGAGTCGAGGTCACGCTGTTAAAGTAACTAGTTCCCCATGCCCATAGAGTGCCATCGCTCTTGATCGCTACTGTGTGACCGCTGCCAGTTGATACCGATTGCCAGTTGGTAGCGGTGCCGATCTGGACGGGGAGACTTTTGTTGGTCGTGGTCTCATCGCCTAATTGACCATTAGAGTTATATCCCCACGCCCAGAGGGTGCCATCGCTCTTGATCGCTAAGATGTGATTATTTCCGGCTGATACCGATTGCCAGTTGGTAGCGGTGCCGATCTGGGCGGGGAGACTTCTGCTGATCGTGGTCCCATCGCCTAATTGACCATTAGAGTTATTTCCCCACGCCCAGAGAGTGCCATTGCTCTTGATCGCTACGGTGTAATAGTAGCCGGCTGATACCGTTTGCCAGTTGGTAGCGGTGCCGATCTGGACGGGGAGACTTTTGTTGGTCGTGGTCCCATCGCCTAATTGACCATTAGAATTATATCCCCACGCCCAGAGGGTCCCGTCGCCCTGAATTGCTACAGAGTGGTTGGAGCCGGCCGACGCTGATTCCCAGGTGGGATAGGTGCCGATCTTGACTGGGAGACTTCTGTTGGTCGTGGTCCCATCGCCTAATTGACCATTAGAATTATCTCCCCATGCCCAGAGAGTACCGTCACCCTGAATTGCTACAGTGTGCCGGGACCCGGCCGACACTGAATGCCAGTTGGTCGCGGCACCAATCTGAACAGGGAGACTTCTGTTGATCGTGGTCCCATCGCCTAATTGACCAAAAAAATTGAATCCCCATGACCAAAGGGTCCCGTCGTCCTTGAGTGCGACAGTGTGTTCACCACTTGCCACTACCGTCTGCCAGTAAGCGTCGGTGCCGATCTGCGCCGGGGAGAGCCTATCGGTCGTGGTCCCGTCACCTAATTGACCACTGTAATTGCGTCCCCATGACCAAAGGGTCCCGTCGCCCTTGAGAACTACCGTGTGATAGTCTCCTGCTGCTACCGTCTGCCAGTTGGTAGCGGCCCCAATCTGGACGGGGAGACTTATGTTGGTCGTGGTCCCGTCACCTAATTGACCAAAATCATTCCTTCCCCATGCCCAAATGGTCCCGTCGCCCTTGAGCGCGACAGTGTGTTCGTATCCTGCCGCTATTGCATGCCAGTTTGTAACGGTGCCGATCTGCACAGGGGAGAGCCTGCCGGTCCTAGTCCCGTCACCTAATTGACCACTGGAATTATCTCCCCATGCCCAAAGAGTCCCATCGCCCTTGAGAGCGACCGTGTAATAGTATCCTGCTGCTACCGCCAGCCAGTTGGCGGCGGTGCCGATTTGCACAGGGGAGAGCCTGTCTGTCGCTGTACCGTCTCCCAATTGACCATAGTCATTCATTCCCCATGCCCAAAGGGTCCCATCACTCTTGATCGCGACCGTGTAATAGTTTCCTGCTACTACCGTCTGCCATTTGGCTGCGGTGCCGATCTGCGTCGGGGAGAGCCTATCGGTCGTGGTCCCGTCACCTAATTGCCCCCTGTAATTTTGTCCCCATGCCCAAAGGGTCCCGTCGCCCTTGAGCGCGACAGTGTGATTGATGCCAGCTGACACAGTTTTCCAGCGTGCAGCTTGGACTTCTTTGGTAGGCAACACTATTAAAATAAGTAAAACAAGAAATGATATTTTCAACAGTAGCTTGATTGGACTCACCGAAGCCCTCAATGTCATGCTCACCATGCCCCCCCTCCTATCGACCTTACTGTCCTGACGCCGTGACAGAAAAATGAAATTGTTTTAAGTCGCGACGTTAGCACTCAGAATGTAAATCTGTCAATGTAATTTGAGGGGATTGAGAGGCTTTTGAGGCGTCCGCTGCTCACGGCTAAACCAGGCGAGCCTTTTGCGTTATCAGTGATATGAGGTGGGAACCATCGGGGAGGTTGTTTTTGTGACTTTTGCGCATTTTCGTGGCAAAAAGAGGTTGAGTCAGGGGGCAACTGCCCCTGCATATAATAAGAGAGGGGCCGCTTTTCGGCGGCCCCCCTCCCGTTCCAGATTATTCAGTTTTTCCGTCAGGAAGTGGCGCTTTTGGGGCTGTGGCGGGCGAAGTTCTTCGAACATGCGGCGTTTTACGGTGGGACCGCGCTGCGGATTCTCTATGGACTGATGACCTCCCGCAACGCCTGCACCGAATCGTCCACCGTGCGGGGGGCGTACCTCTGGAGCATCTTGGTGATAGCCGGATTCACAGGACACCCCCTTTGCGCCGGAGATTAAAAAGGAGATCCGCCAGCAGCTTCACCCGCCGGGAGCGGTAGCCCAGGGCAATCTCGGCGAGGGCGGCCGGATCGAGCCCGATGAGCCCTTCCGGGTCCAGCCTAAGGCCCTCCAGGAGGTGGGTGTGGAGCTCCTTTTGGGAGGTGATCCCCGCGCCGCGGTCAGCAACCAGGAGGTCCGCCAGCGCCTTCTCCGGAGTGGCGATGAGGTACCCCCTGCCGTCTGCCAGTTCGGCCCGGTCTATCCCGAGGTGAAAGGCGCCCATGGGGATCATCTTGTAGCTGAAGGTGCCGACCGGGGTGCTGAATACCCGTGAACGCCCGGTGGTCACTGAGGTGACCACCGGCACCCGTTCCGGCGTCAGGCCGTAGTGCTGCAGGGCGTATTCCAGCGAGAGGTAGGACGGCCCGTAGATGAGGTTTGCCAGTATCTCCCGGGAATACGGACCACGCTGCCGGGACTCCCCCATGACGTAGAGCCCCTTCTTCACCCGGATGACGGCACCCTGGGCCAGCAGGTGGGAGATCTTCTGGCGCGGCTGCGAGTAGTCGCGCACCGCGTCCAGAAGCGTCTGGTAGTCGAATTCCTCGTAGGGGATTGTGCTCAGCAGGGTGGTTTTCATGTCGGACCTGTCGCCAGTTTTGACACAATATAGCATAGTATGTATGCATATAACAGACATACTATGCTATAAAATGAGATTATATTCTTAGTTCACCCTCGCCGTAGAGCCAGTAGACGTTTGCTGATGATTTGTTGATCGTAGAAAACTTCTAACAACTTGTAAAAACTAGTAACCTATTGATATAAGGCTTGCCAACAAAATAGACAAACACAGGCAAAAAGCACGAAATAGGGCCATGCAATCGCATAGCCCTATTTCTTTTATCCTTGATATTCAATTAGTTTCCGTGGTGCCCGGAGCCGGGATCGAACCGGCACGACTGTTAGGTCGAGGGATTTTAAGTCCCTTGCGTCTACCAATTCCGCCATCCGGGCCAATACCGGCTGTCTGCTGCTACAGGTTGTTTACCCGCTCACGAAGGTCCTTCCCGGTCTTGAAAAACGGGGTCTTCTTGGAGGGGATGCTGACGATCTCTCCGCTCTTGGGGTTTCTCGCCTCGCGCGGCTCACGGTCCCTGATGGTGAAGCTTCCAAAACCGCGAATCTCCACCTTGTCTCCAGAGGTGAGCGCCTCGCTCATGGCGTCGAACACCATGGACACGACCGCCTCCGAATCCTTGCGGGTCAGCACACCACGCACTTCCACCAGTTTGTCAATCAGTTCGCTCTTAGTCATTTGCACACCTCAATCTGCTATTAAATTACACACATCGCGAATTGTTGGTTATTCCTCGGTGCTTTTCTTCAGTTTCTCTTTGAGCAGGTCGCCGAAGCTGGAGGTCGCCTCGCCCTGCGCTCCCATGTAGGAGGCAAGCTCGGCCTTGTCGATGGCGCTCTGCAGCGACTTGATGGAGAGGGCGATCTTCTTCTCTACCATGTCCACGTTCAAAACGACCGCCTCAAGCTCGTCGCCGACGTTGGCGAAGTCTTTCGGGGAGGCCACCTTCTCGTGGGAGAGTTCGGAGACGTGTACCAGTCCCTCGATCCCTTCTTCGATCTCAAGGAAGACGCCGAAGTCGGTCACGGAGGTGACGCGTCCCTTGACCCTGGAGCCCGGACGGTATTTTCTCGGGATCTCGTCCCAGGGATCGGCCACGAGCTGCTTGATGCCCAGGGAGAGTCTCTCGTTCTCGACGTCGATGTTGAGCACGACGGCCTGCACGGTCTGCCCTTTGGTGAAGAGCTCGCCCGGGTGCTTCACGCGACGGGTCCAGGAGATGTCGGAGACATGGACCAGGCCGTCGATGCCGTCCTCGATGCCGATGAAGACGCCGAAGTCGGTGATGTTCTTGATCTGGCCCTCGATCTTGGTGCCGACCGGGTAACGCTCGCCGATCACGGTCCAAGGGTTCACTTCGGTCTGCTTCAGGCCGAGCGAGATCCTGCGGTTGCCCGGATCGACGCCGAGGACGACTGCCTCCACCTCTTCGCCGGTCTTGAGCAGCTCGGAGGGATGACGCACCCTTCTGGTCCAGGACATCTCGGACACGTGCACCAGCCCTTCGATGCCGTCCTCCAGGGAGATGAATGCGCCGTAGTCGGTGAGGCTCACCACCTTGCCGTTGACCCTCTCGCCTTCCTGGTAACGCTCAGCGACGTTCAGCCAGGGATCGGGCACGGTCTGCTTCAGGCCGAGGGAGATCTTCCCTTTTTCGCGGTCGTACTTGAGCACCATCACGCTCAGGGTGTCGCCCACCTTGACCATCTCGGAGGGGTGGCCCAGGCGGCCCCAGGACATGTCGGTCACGTGCAGCAGGCCGTCAACGCCGCCCAGGTCCACGAATGCGCCGTACTCCGCGATGTTCTTGACCTGGCCTGCGACGATGTCGCCTTCCTTGAGGGTCGCCAGAGTCTCGGTCCTCGCCTTGTCGCGCTCTTCTTCGAGCAGCACGCGGCGGGAAAGCACCAGGTTGCCCCGCTTGCGGTTCAGCTTCAGGATCCGGAACTGGTAGGTCTGGCCCACGAAACGGTCCATGTTGCCGCCGGGACGCAGGTCAACCTGCGAAGCGGGCAGGAAGGCCTCTACGCCGACGTCGACGGTCATGCCCCCCTTCACCTTGCCGGTGATCTTGCCTTCGATGACGCCGCCCTCGCCTGCCGCTGCTATGGTCTCCCAGGCTACCTGGGAATCGGCCTTCTTCTTGGAGAGCACCATGTGGCCGCGGATGTTCTCGCCGCGCTCGAAGTAGACGTTCACCTCGTCGCCCACCTTCACGTTCAGCTCGCCCGCCTCGTCGATGAACTCGCCGATGCGGATGCACCCCTCGGACTTGTAGCCGACATCGACCAGAACCACATCCTGCTCGATCTGGACCACCACGCCTTTGACGACTTCGCCGCTTTGCGGCTGCCTCAGGCTATCCTGGAAGAGATCGGCGAACTCGCCTGCTTCCGACTGCTCCAGCTCCTCGTCAGTATCGTGTAACCGCCTAATCGGCATATCTTTTTTCTTAAACGTCCGTTTTTCATCACCCATCGAAAACTGTACCCCCTAGTGTAATCTCCATATAAAATCGAGCTAATCTATCACATCTGTGAAAAATTTCAACGTATTTTATCGGAGTCGAATTCTGTCTCTATTTCCCGTATCCGGTCGATCACGTCGTCGATCAGCCATTTCGGCGTCGAAGCCCCCGCCGTGACCCCCACTTTCTCCACCCCGTCGAACCAGGTCGGCTCCAGCTGGCAGGCGGTCTCGATGTGGTGGGTGCGCTTGGGCAGGAGCTCGGAGCAGACCTCGGCGAGCCGTTTCGTGTTGGCGCTGTTGAACCCGCCGATCACGATCATGCAGTCCGCCTTGCCGGCCAGCGCCTTCGCCTCCTCCTGGCGCACGGCGGTCGCGTCGCAGATGGTGTGGTAGACCCGGATCTCCCCCCCCTTGGCGAGGCAGGCGGTCACCACGTCCTGCAGGTTCTCGAAGGACTGGGTGGTCTGGGCCACCACGCCGATCTTGGCCATGCGGGGGAGCTGCGCCGCCTCGGCCCCGGAGCCGACCACGTAGACCTGGCCGGTGGCGTAGGAGACGATCCCCTGCACCTCGGGGTGGTCCGCATCGCCCACCACGACCACGTCGTAGCCGGCCTGCGACAGGCTCGCCACGTGCTCCTGGGCCTTCTTCACGAAGGGGCAGGTGGCGTCGACGATATCCAGCCTGCGGCTGATCGCCGCCTCCAGTTCTTCCGCCGCGACGCCGTGCGAGCGGATGATGATGGTGCCGCTCTCCACCTCGCCCACGTCGGCCAAGGCCCTCACCCCCATGTCCTCAAGCCTTTGCACCACCTGGGGCGAATGGATGATGGGACCGAGCGTATAGGTCTCGCCCCCCTTGTCCGCCGCCTCGAAGGCGAGATGGGTGGCGCGCTTCACGCCGAAGCAAAATCCGGCCTGCTTAGCCAGTATCAGTTCCATGGTCAGGCCCCTTCCTGCAACTTCTGCCGCACCGTGCGCTCCATGAGCTCCAGGACTTCCGCTATGGAGAGCGAGGTGGAATCGATGGAGATGGCGTCGTCCGCCTTCCTGAGCGGCGCGTGCTCGCGCCCCTCGTCCTGCCGGTCCCGGCTCACCACCTTGGCGACCGTCTCCTCGAGCGTCACCTGTTCCCCGCGCGCGGCGAGTTCCAGATAGCGGCGCCTGCCGCGCTCCTCGGCGCTCGCCGAGAGGAAGAACTTCACCTCGGCGTCGGGAAAGACCACCGTGCCGATGTCGCGCCCCTCCAGGATCACCCCCCCAGCCCGCCCCATCCTGCGCTGCATGTCGAGCAGCGCGTCGCGCACCGGCTTTCTCGCCGAGATGCAGGAGGTGAAAAGGCCGATCTCCTCGCTCCTGATGGCGCCGGAGACGTCCTCGCCGTTCACCAGCACCCGGCACCGTTCGCCGTCGCGGGAAAAGGCGATGTCGAGGGAGCGGCAGAGCTCCCCAAGCGCGGCGTCGTCGTCGCAGGCGATCCCGGCGCGGCTGGCCATGAGCGCCACCGAGCGGAACATGGCGCCGGTGTCGATATGGACGTACCCCAGGCGCTTGGCCAAAAGCTTGGTGAGGCTGCTCTTGCCGGCGCCCGACGGACCGTCGATGGCGACGATCACCCCGTTTGCTCTCACCGCGGCGCTCAACTGGCGACAACCCCCTGCAGGAGTTCGCGGAAGCCGGGGAAGGAGGTGGCGATGCATTCGACGTCGGAGACGCTGGTCTCCCCCTGCGCCGCGAGCCCCGCGACCATCATGGACATGGCGATGCGGTGGTCGCCGAAGCTCTGCGCCGCGCACCCCTTGAGGGCGGCCGCACCGGTGATCTCCATGCCGTCCGGGGTCTCGACGACCTCCACGCCTGCCAGGCGCAGGTTGGCCGCCATGGCGGCGATGCGGTCCGTTTCCTTGACCCTCAGCTCCGAGGCGCCACGCACCACGGTGGTCCCCTGCGCCAGCGCAGCGGCGACGCAGATGGCCGGGAACTCGTCGATGGCGCGCGGCACCAGCTCGCCCGAGATCTCCATGGCCCGCAGTTTCGAGGAGCGGATCAGGATGTCCGCCACCGGTTCTCCCGACTCCTCGCGCGGGTTCAACAGTTCCAGGTCGCCCCCCATCCCCTTCAGGATGTCGATCACGCCGGTGCGGGTCGGGTTCACGCCGACGCCGCGGATCAGGATCTCCGAGCCGGGCACGATCAGCGCCGCGACCATGAAGAAGGCCGCCGAGGAGATGTCGCCGGGCACCGCGATGTCGCGCCCGGAGAGTTCGACGCCGCCGGAGAGTTTCACCCCTCCCGGGAAGCTCTCGACGCTGGCCCCGAAGTGGCGCAGCATCCGCTCCGAGTGGTCGCGGGAGAGGTGCGGCTCGCGCACAACCGTCTCCCCTGCCGCGTAGAGGCCGGCCAGCATGATGGCCGATTTCACCTGGGCGCTGGAGACCGGAGAGTCGTACTCGATCCCCTTGAGCTTCGAGCCCTGGATGGCGAGCGGCGCCTTGTCGCCCCCGGCGCGTCCCAGGATGCGGGCGCCCATCCGGGTCAGCGGGCCGACCACGCGCTTCATGGGGCGCGCCCTCAGGTACTTGTCGCCGGAGAGCACGCTGAAGAAGCCCTGCCCCGCCAAAAGGCCGGTGAGAAGCCGCATCGAGGTGCCGGAGTTGCCGCAGTCCAGCACGTCGGTCGGCTCGCTCAGGCCGTGCAGCCCCTTGCCGTGGATGGTCAGGGTCTCCCCGTCGTCCTCCACCTCGACCCCCATGGCGCGGAACGCCTCCAGGGTGGCTAGGGCGTCCTCGCCGCGCAGAAAGCCGGTGACCCGGGTGATGCCGCAGGCGATGGAGCCGAACATGATGGAGCGGTGCGATATCGACTTGTCGCCCGGGACGCGGATCTCGCCGCGCAGGCCGTTGGCGTTTTTGACCGTGTAGCTTTGCATGGATAACTCCGGATAACTGCGATATGGGCTGTGATAACTCCGGATAAAAACAACGTCAAAGGCTTTGAACGCGGATGACGCCGATCGTGCGAATAAAGGCGGATCTAACCAAGCAAAGCAAGGCTTGGGGGTAAACCTAAGTTCAGAAACCAATTCGGAATCAGGCGAAGCCCGGGCTCCGGTTAAAGGTATCGGTTTTGGCTGGAATCGACAAAACAGTCTTTGAAAATCCGCGTAGATCCGCTCAATCCGCGTCATCCGCGTTCAAGGCCTGTTCTTCTAATCCGCCTCTATCCGCCTTCAGATCCAGCTAAAGAATCGCGTCCCTTTTCTGCTTGGAGTTCAGGAAGAACGACTCCAGCCCGCCGGCGTCCCCCGCCTCGACCAGGGCGCGCAGCCTCCCCAGGTAGCCGGAGAACAAGTCCATGGTCTCCAGGATCGCCTCGCGGTTGGTGAGGGCGATGTCGCGCCACATGACGGGATCGGACGAGGCGATCCGGGTGAAATCCCGGAAACCGCCGGCGGAAAAGGAGAGCAGCTCCCCGCCGAAACGGTCGTAGCCGTCGACCGCGTTCACCAGCGAATAGGCGACCATGTGCGGCAGGTGGGAGATGGCGGCCACCACCCGGTCGTGCTGCACCGGATCCATGAGCGGCACGGTACAGCCGGCGATCTTCCAGAGCTCGACCACCTTCTCCAGGGCGGCTGCATCGGTTCTCGCCGTCGGCGTCACGATGCAGCGTTTCCCCTGGTACAGGGTCGCAAAGGATGCCTCGACCCCCGAGTGCTCGGTCCCGGCGATCGGGTGCCCGCCCACGAAGAAGGTGCCCGCCGGCATGAGCGGCTCGCAGGCCGCCACCACGTACTCCTTCACGGAGCCGCCGTCGGTGACGATGCAGCCCGGGGAGAGGCAGGGCGCTATCCGGGCCACCATGTCGGGTATCGAGCAGACCGGGGTCGCCACGAAGACCAGATCCGCCCCGCGCACCCCTGCGCAGGGATCAAGGGAGTAGCTGTCCAAAACGCCCAGCTCCACGCCGCGCTTCAGGTTCGCCTCGCCCCGGCCGATGCCGACCACCTCGGACACGGCGCCTTTGTCGCGCAGCACGCGTGCCAGCGAACCGCCGATCAGCCCGACGCCGATGACGGCCATCCGTTTCACGAGAGCCATCGCTAAAGCCCCCTCATGAACGGGCCCGCGGGTAGGAGCCAAGCACCTTGACGAACTGGCAGCAGTCGGAAAGCTCGGCAACGGCATCGGCGACCCCGGGGTCCAGGATGTGGCCGGAGAGATCCAGGTAGAATATGTACTCCCACGCCTTGCGCTTCAGGGGGCGGGACTCGATCTTGGAGAGGTTGATGCCGCGCTTGGCGAAGGGCTCCAGCATCCGGTGCAGGATGCCCGGCTCGTCGCGGACCGAGAACATGAGCGAGGTCTTGTCGTCGCCGGACTTGTCGGCGACCTTCCTGCCGATCACCAGGAATCGGGTGAAGTTGTTGACCTGGTCCTCGATGCGCGCCTTCACCACCTTCAGGTTGTAGATGGAGGCGGCGTACTCGCTGGCGATGGCGGCGGCCGTGTAGTCCTCGCCCACGATCTGGGCGGCCAGCGTGGTCGAGGCGACGTCCACCAGCGGCACGTTGGGGAGGTTTTCGGCCAGCCACTTGCGGCACTGCGCCAGGGGCTGCGGGTGCGAGTAGACCTTCTTCACGTCCTCGAAGCGGCCGGTGCGCGAGAGCAGGAAGTGCGAGACCTCCAAAAGCACCTCCGCGTTGATCTTCAGCTCGCTCTCCATGAACATGTCGAGCGTGTGGGAGATCATCCCCTCGGTGGAATTCTCCACCGGCACCACCCCGTAGTACGCCTCGCCCTTCTCGACCGCCTCGAAGACGGCGGGAATCGAGCGCTCCGGCGCAAGCTCGGCGGAGAGGCCGAACTGCTGCATGGAGGCGAGGTGGCTGAAGGTAGCCTTGGGACCGAGGAAGGCGACCTTCATCGGGGACTCCAGGGCGAGCGAGGCGGATATGATCTCGCGGAACACGCCGCGCACCGCCTCGGCCGGGAAGGGGCCGGGGTTGGCTGCGGTGAGCCGCTCGTAGATCTCCCTCTCGCGGCTGGGGACGTGAAAGTCGCTGCGGCTCTGCGTCTTCAGCGCGCCGACCTGCATCACCAGTGAGGCCCGCTGGTTCAAGAGTCCCAGTATGCGGTCGTCCACCGCATCAATTTCCTGTCGGAGTTTTGCCAGAGTCTGCTTTTCTTTCAAGCTTGGGTCACCTTTCGGGCAGGGGTAGCGGCCATCAGCGAAGCGTATATGTATATGTCAGAGCTGGCAATTTTGCAACATTTTTCTGTTCCGGTTCAGAGCACCTCGGCTCGGGCATCCGGGTTCATCGGGTTCATCCGGACCGCAAGCGAGTAAAGGTAGGGGTAGTCGCCGCGCAGGTGCCGCAGGTAGGAGAGCCACTCGTTCAGGAGGTAGTTGAGGACCCGCTTCAGGTCGCCGGAGAGGTGGTCCAGGTCCGATTCGGGGAGCCCTTCCAGTGACTGGCGCGCCTGCAGTTCCTGGATCAGATGGAACACGGCCCAGAGCAGATCGGTGAACGAGGCGTGCTCCAGGAGGTTCGGGTTCTCCAAAAGGGTCAGCATGACCCCCTTCTCCTCGGAGAGGAAGAGCTTCAGTGCGGCCAGGTCGCCGAGCCCGGCATCCAGATGGATATCCTGCCCCTTGAGGAAGTCGCTGGCCGCGCGGAAATCCTCGTCGCACCAGTGCACCGTGGGCCTGAGCCTCAGGGAGAGTTCCCCGCCGTCCGGGAAGAAGCCCAAGAGGTCGCGCAAAAGCCTGGTGCCGACCTCGCTGAAGAAGACGCCGATCACCATGTTCATCTTCTTGAGCATCGCCTCGCGCTCGCGCTCCTTGAGCACGCGCTCGATCATGAGCGTCACGAAGAGGACGTAGACCGGGAGGAAGGCGACGTTGGACATGAAGCTGAAGCCGATTTCGCCGGGGCGGGGGAAGAGGCAATAGTCGACCAGGTACAGGACCAGGGAGACGACCAGCAGGAGCCAGACGATCCTGTCCTTGGGCAAGCGCATGAATCTCAAAGTGGTCCTCCAAAAACATTCAAAATCCGGCAGTTTTCAGCCACAAAAGGCACAAAATTCACAAAAAAACTCTCCCCCGGATCCCTCCGCGCACAGAGAACACTGGTCTCACTTCCCCCACCCCGACCCTTGAAGGTCAACCGGGTTTCGTTTTGTGTTTTTTGCGCCTTTTTGCGGCCAACGCTCGGCGCGCCTCTATCCGATCCTCTTCAGGCCGTCGGCGATCCGGATGGTGGCGCCGCGCCAGGTGGGAAAGATCCCGGAGACCACGCCGACCACCAGGGCGCAGAGCAGCTCCAGGAGCAGGGTCTCGGCGGAGACGCTGAAGTAGGGGAAGTACTGGGCGAGCTCCGATTCGATCCAGACGGCGGCCGGGAAGGTGGCGGCCACCCCCAGCATGCCACCCAAAACGGAGATGGCAACCGACTCGCCGAAGATGAGCCCGGCGAGGTGCCCGGTCTTGAAGCCGAGCGTCTTCAGGGTGGCGTACTCGCCGATCCGCTCCCTGGCCGTCATCGCCATGGTGTTCGCGGCAACCACCATGATGATGGCGATCACCATGTAGGAGACGATCTGGATCGCCACCATGATCGCCTCGGTCATGGAGACGAACCCCATCTGGAAGGCCTTCTCCGTCTCGGTCAAGGTCTCGGCCAGGGAGTTCTTGAACATGGTGTCCACCGCGAGGGAGACCTCGGGGGCGAGTTCGGGTTTTTTCACGCCGATGATGTAGAAGCCGACCTGGTCGGCACGCCGAGGCACGCTCTGCCTCACGCTCTCGTTCAGGTAGTCCCAGTGGAACAAAAGCATCCGCTCCTCGGTGGCCTTTTCAGCCCCCTTGAAGATGCCGCGCAGCGCGAACTCCCATTGGCCGGGGAAGATGGTCCCTTTCAGGGTGATCAGGTCCCCCACCTTCCAGCCGTAGGTACTGGCGAGCCTCTGGCCGACGACGCACCCCTTGCGGTCCAGCAGGAAGTCGTTTTTCTCCTTGGGGGGCAGGACGAACTCGGGGTAGAGGTTGAGATAGGTGCGCGGCTCGACCGCGTAGTTGGCGAAGAAGTTTTTCTCGTCGATATAGACGCCGCCGAACCAGTTGCCGTAGGAGATCGCGTTCACCCCGGGCACCCCGCGGATCCGCTCCAGATAGGAGACCGGAAGCGGGAAGATCAGGGAGATGGCGTTTCTCGTCACGAGCCTGGTGTCCGAGGCGTGCTCGGCACCGGAGTACCAAAGCCCCACCAGGGTGCGCAAAAGGCCGAACGCCAGGACGGCGACGGCGATCCCCACCACGGTCAGGATGAAACGGAGCTTATGGCGGAACAGGTTCCGTAATACGTACTTTATTATGAACATGCCATCATCACCATTAGGTCGCCCTGAGCGCCTCCACGATGTTCATCCGGGAGGCCCGCACCGCCGGGAGGGCTCCGCCTATGAACCCCATGACGACGGAAAAAAGCAGCGACTTCCAGACGATGCCGAAGGTGAGCGCAAAGGAGAAGGCAAGCTCGGAAAAGGAGGCCCAGTTCATGGTGGAGATGGTGATGAGCTGCATGAAGGAGGCGCCACCCACTCCGAGCATCCCGCCGCAAAGCCCGAGCAGCAACGCCTCCATGATGAAGGCGGAGAGGATGCTCCTCCTCTGGAAACCGAGCGCCCGCAGCGTGCCGATCTCGGTGACCCGGTTGGCGACGGCGGCGTACATGGTGATGGTGGCGCCGATCACCGCACCGATCGAGAAGACGATGGTGAGCACCAGCCCCAGGATGCGCAGGAATTTGGCCATCGACTCGGACTGGTCCAGGTAGTAGCGGGTCTCGCGCTTCGCCTCGACGGTCAGCCGCGGGTCGCCCTCGATGCGCGCCTTGAAGGCGTCGAACCCGGAGCTGTCGCGCAGCCGGAAGATGATCGAGGAGTAAACCTGCCTGCGAAAGGCCTGCATCATCTGGTCGACGTCGCCCCAGATCTCGGAGGAAAATCCGGTCGACCCGGCATCGAAAACCCCGACCACGCGCCAGTCGCGCATGCCGAAGCGCAGCGTCTCCCCGAGACCGCCCCCCTTGAAGCGGCGGGCGATGCTGGCCCCCGCGATCACCTCGGCGCTCCCTTCCCGCGGCATGCGCCCCTCTTTCAGGCGGATCGCCGGACGCAGCTTGAGCGAGACGGCGTTCACCCCCCGGATCACCACGTTGGCCGGCTTGTTGCCGTCGCGCTTTTTCAGGTTGATGAGCACCACCAGCTCCTTGGCCAGAAGCGGCTTGCCGTCGGAGCCGATGGCCACCTCGGGCTGGCTCTCCACCAGGGCCGCCTGTCCGCGTTCCACGCCGCTTTGCACCTCGGAGTTGGCGGCCTTTCTGAGCACCACCACGTTGTCGAAGGAGCCGGTCTGCACCAGGGTCTGCTGCAGCCCCTCGGCCAGCATCAGGGTCGCGGCGAAGACAAAGACCACGAGCCCCATGCCGCTTGCGGTGAGCAGCGTGGTGAGCCGCCTGGTCCAGAGATTGCGGAAGCTGTAGGAGTAGGGAATGCCCATTACGTTGCGCTCAGCTCACCCTTCTCCAGGTGCCGTATGATGTGGGCCTTCTCGGCGGCGCGCGGGTCGTGGGTCACCATGATCACCGTCTTTTTGAACTGATGCACCAGCTGGTCCATGAGGAGCAGGATCTCTTCGGCGGAGGCGCGGTCCAGGTCGCCGGTCGGCTCGTCGGCCACCAGGATCTCCGGGTCCGTGACGATGGCGCGCGCGATGGCGACCCGCTGCTGCTGCCCGCCAGAGAGCTGGGACGGGTAGTGGTCCATCCGGTCGGCAAGCCCCACCACGGAGAGGACCGCCTCGACGTGCTCGCGCCGCTCGCGACGCTTGAGCGACGTCAAGAGAAGCGGCAGCTCCACGTTCTCGTAGGCGGTGAGCACCGGTATCAGGTTGTAGAACTGGAAGATGAAGCCGACGTTGCCCGCGCGCCAGCGGGCCAGCTCGCTCTCGGAGAGCGCGGTGATCTCCACCCCGGCGATCCTGATGGAGCCCCGGTCGGCCGAGTCGATGCCGGCGATCAGGTTCAAAAGCGTGCTCTTGCCGGAGCCGGACGGCCCCATGAGCGCCACGAACTCCCCCCGGGCGATGTCGAAGTTGATCCCGGAGAGGACCGGTATCAGCTGGCTGCCGCGGTGGTAGCTCTTGGCGAGGTCGCGGATTTCCACGATGGGCGCTTGCGGGGCCGCCATGGCTACTTTTCCGCCGTCTTGACGCGGCTTCGGTCGCGCAGCTTGTCCAGGGGCTTCACGGCGATGCGCTCCCCGGCCTTCACGCCGGAGGCGACTTCCACCATGTCCCCCAGCTTGCCCCCCAGCGTCACCGGGGTCTGCACCACCTTGTCCCCCGTCACCACGAAGACCACGTCCCTGCCGTCCCGCTTGACGACGGCCGCCGGCGGCAGCGCCACGCGCGGCTTCCCTTCGCCCGGCCGCACCTCCCGCTCCAGGAAGGCGACCTTGGCGCTCATCTCCGGGAGCAGGCGCGGGTCCTTGTCCAGGAAGCGGACCTTCACCATGACGCTCCCCTTGCTGCGGTCGGCGGTAGGGACGATGGTGTGCAGCACGCCGCGGAAGCGGGCCTCCGGGAGCGCATCCAGGAGGATCTCGCACGGCTGCCCCACCCGCACCTTGCCGATGTTCGCCTCCGAGACGTCCGCCTCGACCTGCAGCGACCCCATGTCGGCCAGCGTCACGACGGCCGCCTTCGCGTTGGCCGCGGCCGCCAGGGGCGAGACGATATCCCCCACGTCGGCGTTCTTGGTGAGGACCACACCGTCGAAAGGGGCCCGGATCAGCGTGTAATCGAGTGCCGCGGCGGCGCCGGCAAGCCCCGCCTGCGCCCCCCGGATACCCGCCTGCGCCCCGGCCACCGCCGCCACGGCCCTCCTGTAGCGCGCCTCCGCCGTATCGTAATCAGCCTGGGCGATGATGCCGTCGGAAATGAGCTGTTTGGACCGGGAAAGGGCCCGGGCCGCGTCCTTTTGTTCCACCTGCGCCTGCTCCAGCTGGTCGCGGGACAGGGCGACATTCGCCTGCGCCTGGTCCCTGGAGGCCGCCGAATCGCGGTTTTCCAGGCGTGCCAGCAGCTGCCCCTGCCGGACCACGCTCCCCTCCTCGACCCCGAGCCATTCGAGTCTTCCCGTCGCCTTCGAGGAGACGGCGGACTTTCTCTGCGCCACCACGTAACCGCTCGCATTCAAGAGGGAGAAGGTCTGGGACGGGTAGACCAGGGAGACGGTGGCGACCTCGACCTGGACGCTGCGGCTCGCGATCAGGCGCCAGGCGATGCCGGTGCAAAGGAGGATGGCAAGGCAAAGTATCACCCAGAAGCGCTTGCTCCTGCCGCCCCTGGCGGCCGGGGCGTAACGCTCCTTGTCGATGGTCAGTCTGTTCAGGTCCTCTTGAGCCATTGCCGTTCACCCCGTTTAGCAAGAATCGCATCCAGCGGAAGCTAACACATTTTCCCGACCGTGTGAAGCATACAATGTGTCACAGCTCCTCGACCTGCACATCGGTCGCCTCGAGGTCGAGCCGCTCGGAGAGCAGCCACTTCTCGAGTTCCTGCAAAACGTGCCGGCCGCGGGTGGCGCTGTCGGCGACGGTCACGAAGGCGAGTTGCGCGTCACCGGGCTGGTCGTTCAGCCCGGCCTCGCTGCAGGAGACGTTGAACCTGTTGCGGGCCCGCGCCAGGACGCTCTTCACGATGGTCCGCTTCTCCTTCAGGGTACGGCTCGGGAGCAGGAGCCTCATCTGCAAAAGCAGCACGTGCATGGAGTACCTCCGGGAAACCGTTGGCCACGGAGAAAATCCGAGAAATTCGGAGAGAACCCAAACAACGGGGGAAGAGCCCGGGCATCCTTATGCTTTTTTGCCGTACCTGTCGTTACCCGTTTTGCCGTTGGTATTTTTCTTTTCTCAGACCTTCTCAGATTTTCTCCGTGGCCAATGGCCTCTGTTTTTCCCGATTCTATCACACCCGATGAAACGATGTCGGCCCCCACCGGCCTTCTGTATACGGTGGGCGCTCGGCAGGGCCACTTCTTGCGTTGTCTTGGCGCGACGATTCCGGTACACTGGCCCGTCGCCAAAAGGAGGTCACTCGTGACACGATTTCGCCTGCTCGCCCCCCTGCTCTTTCTACTGTTCTCGGGACTTACCGGATGCAGCACGCTGATGCAGGGCGCGCCGCTTCCCGATGGCTTCAGCGCCAGGGATATCGCCAAGGCCGACGCGGGGACCCCTTTCGCCGTGAGCCGCGACGGTGCCTTCGCCGTCGTCGCCAAGGGGGCCATCCGTGTGATCGACCCCGGGGGAACCCGGACCGACATCGCGCAGGGGGTGGCCAGCGCCCTCTGCTTCTCGCCCGGCGGCGCCAGGCTCGCTGCGGCACTGCCGGCCGAAGAGCAGACCGTGCTGCGCCTGTTCGACGGCAAAGGTCAGCTGGTCGGCGAGACGATGGTGCCGGCCCGGGTCACCTCGATCGCCTGGCGCTCGGAGCAGCAGCTCGTGGCGACAGCCGTCACGATGAAAAGGTTCAGCTTCGGCTCCCTGTTGACCACGCACCTCTACCTCTGGGACGGGGCGACCCCGCCGGTCGCCACCCCGATGGGGGACGTCACGGTGCGGCCGGCCCTGGCCAGGCTGCCGGATGAGACCCTGTTCAAGAGCTTCAGCATGGCCCTCTCCCCCTATGGCGACGAGATCGCCTACAGCTCCCTGAGGGATCCCCCGCTTTTCACCCCTTACCAGAGGATCGCCATCCGGCACCTGGAAAGCGGCGCCGAGCGGGAGGTGACGGCAACCTCCGTCGGCTCCGGGGGGCCGATCTACACGCCGGACGGCGAGAACCTGCTGGTGGGCGATGGACACGGCATGACCCGCAAGGTGTCGCTTCCGGAGGGAAGGGAGAAGGACGCCTGGCCTGCGCCGGGGAACTATCCGGCCATCTCCCCCTCCGGCGCCTATATCTTCCTGGACGGTCAGCTCTACCACGACGGCAGGTCCATGATCTCGTTCCCGTCGCAGTCGCGCGGCGCCTTCCTGCCGGACGGCTCCGGGCTCGCCGTAAGTTACGACGGCAAGCTCTACCTCGTGTCGGGGCTCAAGGACCGGCCGGCCGCAATGCCGGCGGACCTGGAACGGCTGCTCCAGCTGCGCCGGCTGAGGAGCCTGGGGCTGATCACGGAGAAGGAGTACAAGAGCCGGAAGGGAAGCCCCGCGCCATGAGCCGGATAGCCGCTTTGCCGATCGCCATCCTGACGCCGCTCGCCCCTCTGGCTGCGGCAACGAAGCAGGTAAAATCTCTTTGCCACAAAAAGGCGCAAAAAGCACAAAAAGGAACCAAAGCACTTTTTTTGCAAAACCTCTTTGCTCGTGCGGTCTCTTTTTTGCGTATTTTGTGCCTTTTCGCGGCGAAGGGGTTGTAGGCTTTGGCTGGTTTTTTTAACTTGCCCGCAAGGATCAAAAGGTGTACTCATGCTGTCCCGCAGCAGATAAGCACAAACCGAAGGAGAACACGATGGGCATCCTCGCCAACACAGTAAGCATCTGTCATTTCAAGGTACAGGGAGAACTCCCGCAGGAGGATCTCTACGCCTGGACCTCAAAGCAGCTCGCGGCAAACCGTTTCAACCCGATCGACCAGGGTACCGAGGAGCTCTCGCTCGGCTGGGTCCACCTGGACGATCCCAAGTCCTCGGAGTTCGACTCGCCGGCCGTCTGCTGGCGCGATCACTACCTCATGTTCACGCTGCGCCGCGACAAGCGCGCCGTACCGTCGGCGATCCTGAAGGCGCACCTGGAAAAGGCGCAGGACCAGTTCCTCGCCGAGAACCCCGGCTTCACCAAGGTGCCCAAGCAGAAAAGGGAGGACCTCAAGGAGGCGGTGCACGCCATGCTGCTCTCCCAGACCCTGCCGACGCCGGCCACCTACGATGCGGTCTGGGACACCCGGAGCGGCCTGCTCACCTTCAGCTCGCTGTCGCCCAAGGTCATCGAGCTCTTCGAGGAGCATTTCAAAAAGACCTTCGAGGGGCTGAGGCTTGCCGCGTTCCACCCGTATGCGCGGGCGGAGAGCGTTTTGGACGAAGGGAACAAGGTGCTCCTGAAGCAGGCGAACAAGGCGGGGGGCGACAACTTCCTGGAACTGATCAAGGAGAACCAGTGGCTGGGCACCGACTTCATGCTCTGGCTCATGTACCAGACCATGAACGAGGCCTCCGAGTACAGCGTGAACCAGCCGGGCATCCTCTCGGAGCGGGAACCGTTCGTGGCCTATCTGGACGACCGCGTCGTGCTTTTGGGATCGGGCGAGAACGGTGCCCAGAAGATCACGGTGGCGGGTCCGCAGGACCGCTTCAACGAGGTGCGCAGCGCGCTTTTGAACAGGAAGCAGATCACCGAGGCGACGCTGCACCTGGAGACCGGCGACGACCACTGGAAGATGACCCTCAAGGGGGAGCTGTTCCATTTCGCCTCCTTCAAGTCGCCGTCGGTAAAGGTGGAAAAGGACAACACGACCGACGAGGGGATGGAGCGCGAGGCGGTGTTCTTCGAGAGGATGGTGCTGCTGGAAAAGGGGAGCCAGCTCTTCGACTCGGTATTCTCGACCTTTCTGAAGCTGAGGCTGGGTAACGGCTGGGCCGAGCAGGAGGCGCTCATCAACGGCTGGCTCAACGTCTGCAGCGCCTGCGGCGGCAGGCTCGCATAAAAACCGTCGGCCACGGAGAACGTCTGAGAAGATCTGAGAGTTTTTCTCCGAACTTCTCAGATTTTCTCCGTGGCAGAATTGTCCTCAGATTTTCGAGGTGATCCTCCCCCCGCCGACCAGTTCGTCATCCCGATAAAATACCACGGACTGCCCCGGAGTCACCGACTTCTGCGGCTCGGCGAAACGGATCTCGCCGCTTGCATCTCCCGACAGGGTCACGCTGCAGGCGACCGGTTGCTGACGGTAACGTATCTTGCAGGCGGTCTCGATGGTCTCCCCTTCCGGCGCCACGATCCAGTTGAGATCGGTGACCCGCAGCCCCGGTGCGAAAAGCCCCTCCTGCTCGCCCACCACGATCCTCTCGCGTGCCGCATCGATCGACACCACGTAGAGCGGCTCCTTCCAGGCGATCCCCAACCCCCTGCGCTGCCCGATGGTGTAGCGGTGCGTGCCGTTATGCCTGCCCAGCACGGTGCCGTTCACATGAACGATGTCCCCCGGTGCGGCTGCAACAGCCCGGTCCTTCTCCAGGAAGGCGACATAGTCGTCGCCCGGGATGAAGCAGATCTCCTGGCTGTCTCCCTTCTGGGCCACCGGCAGACCGAATCCGGCAGCGAGCCGGCGCACCTCGTCCTTGCTGGGCATCTCCCCGAGCGGAAAAACCACCCGGCTCAGCTGCCGCTGGGTGAGCGTATAGAGGAAATAGGACTGGTCCTTGGCGAGGCAGGCGGCCTTTAACAGGTGCCAGAGCCCGTCGTCGTCCTGCCTGGTCCTCACGTAATGCCCGGTGGCAAGGAGGTCGGCGCCAAGTTCCAGCGCCTTGTCCAGCAGAAGCCCGAACTTGACGTAGCGGTTGCACCGGACACAGGGGTTCGGCGTCTCGCCGCTGAAGTACTGGGCGCGGAAATCCTCCACGATGAGGCGCGCGAACTGCTCCTCCAGGCGCACCTGATGGAACTCGATGCCGAGGTAGTCGGCGACGATCTCCGCGTCCCCCTTGGCGCCCGGGTCCTCCCCCTCGCGCGCAAACAGCTTCATGTTGATCCCGATCACCTGCGCCCCCTGCCTCTGCAACAGGGCTGCGACGGTTGAGGAATCCACTCCGCCGCTCATGGCGACGGCTATCTTCTTGCCTCGATAATCTGCAGTCATGCTCCGCTCCATACCTCTTTTGCTCCAGCTACTTTCAGTCATGTTGCCCGCGTCCATAGTTGACCGATTCGCCGCCGCAACGCAACAGTTAATTTGCCACCCGCCGCGGCGAGCCTGCCGTTCTCAGCACCGTGGCTATTGTGATATCATGAGCCTGTGGTAAACCTGTTCATTAATTCGTGCCCTATCCGATCACGATTGCCTGGATCCGTTGCCCAAAAGGAGTACCGTCATGCCGCTATCGCTCACCATCAGGCGCTTGTTGACTACGCAGCCAGTCGAGCTCCCGGTTTTCCACCCTATTGCGCTCAGGCTGCAACAGCTGCTGCAGAGTCCGGACTTCACCATCGATGCCGTGATCGCCCTGGCGAGTGAAGACCCCTCTCTTGCCGGACAGATCCTGAAGATGGCGAACTCGACCGTCTATATGGGTCGGGTGCGCACCGAAACGATCAAGGATGCGGTGATCCGGCTCGGCGCCCATCAGGTCTCCAACATCGCCATGGCCGCTTCACAGGCCGGGCTGCATGTCTCGGACAACAAGGTGCTCAACGGTTTCATGCAGTCGCTCTGGCTGCACAGCCACGCCTGCGCCGTGGGATCCCGCTGGCTGGCGCGAACGGCCGGATACCCGCAGTACGCGGACCAGGCCTACCTGGCGGGGCTTTTACATGACATCGGGAAACTGTACCTGCTGAAGGCTTTGGAGCGGCTGAACAAGGCCGGCGTGGCGCAGGCGGCGCTGGAGGAGGACCTGCTGCTGGAAATCTTCGCGGAACTGCATGTCGAGCAGGGTTGCCGGCTCATGCAGCACTGGAACATGCCGAGTATCTATTACAACGTGGTCGCCAACCATCACGACTACAACTTCGACTCCACCGATACGGTGCTGACCCTGGTAAGGCTCGTGAATGCCGCCTGCAAAGCCCGGGGCATCGGCCTGGTAAAGAATCCGGCTATCGACATGCAGGCTCAGCCGGAAACGGCCATGCTGGAGATCTCCCAGGACGAACTGGACGACCTGTTCGATATCCTGGACGATTCGCAGGAGCTGTTGATGTGAGTGGCCGGCTGATCGGCCCGACCCCGGCTAGAACCGGCTCGGCACGGTCCGCTGGTACTCGGCGATGATGGGGATATCGGCATCGGCCCAGTCGAGTTCGTGCATGACGGGGGCCGGCAGCCACGAGATGGCGGAGTGCTCGTGAAGGGTGATTTCACCTGAGACGATGCTGCAGACATAAGGGTAGAGCGTGACGGTGAAGCTCGGGTAGTGGTGGGTGGCAGGGGTGAGCGCGCGCCCCACCTCGATCTGCACTCCCATCTCCTCCACCAGCTCGCGCCTCAGGCACTCCTCGCGCCCCTCGCCCGGCTCGATCTTCCCCCCGGGAAACTCCCATTTCAGCGGCAGGTTCATGGAGGCGCTCCTGAGCGCCGACAGCACCATGCCGTCGCGCTCGATGATGGCGCAGGCGACATGGATATGCCTTCTGGACAGTTCGGTCATGGTATCTCCGTTAATTTGTCAATCGTAGTTTCCCAGTTCCCGGCTCCGGGGTCAACCCATTAATCGACCACCCCACCGACGCTCACGAAAGGGTCTTCTTGAAGCGCATTACGGCGCTGGAGAGGATGGTCACGCCGATGATCAACAGGGCCAGCAACTGCGGCCACAGGATGTCGATGCCGACTCCTTTCAGGAAGATGGCCCGGATGATGACCAGGAAAAAGCGCATCGGGTTCAGATAGGTGATCCACTGCACCGCCTGCGGCATACTCTCGATCGGAAAGGCGAACCCGGAAAGGAGCATGGCGGGGAAAATCACGAAGAACGCGCTCATCATCGCCTGCTGCTGGGTCCGGCTCACCGTGGAAATGAGCAGACCGATGCCGAGCGAACTCATCAGGAACAGAGCCGTGGCGCCGAACAGAAGCAGGATGCTGCCGCGCAGCGGCACCTCGAACCAGAAAACCGCGACGAGGGAGATGAGCACCACGTTGATGTAACCGATCAACACGAAGGGGACGGTCTTGCCCAGGATGAACTCACCCTTGCCGATCGGGGTGACGATCACCTGTTCGATGGTCCCGATCTCCTTCTCGCGCACCACGGCCATGCTGGACAGGAGCATGGTGATGATGAAGACGATGTTGGTGATGACGGCGGGGACGAAGAAGTTGCGGCTCTCGAGGTTTTCGTTGTACCAGGCGCGGCTGGAGAGCTCCACGCCCCGAAGCGGGACATGGTGCCCCGCGGCACGCGAAGCGGCGTCCAGTTGCAGCTTCGCGCCGTAGCTCGCCACGATGCGGGCCGCGTAGTTGAGTGCGATGCCGGCCGTGTTCGAGTCGGTGCCGTCCAGGATCAGTTGCACGGCCGCCCCGCGCCCGCCCGAGAGATCTGCGCCGAAGCCGTGGTTCATCCTGAGTACCGCCTTGACCTCCCCCCTGTCGATCAGTTCCCGCGCCCTCGCCTCGTCGCCGATCCGTTCCCGGATGTCGAAATAGCCCGACTTTATGAAGCGGTCCGTCAACTCCCTGCTCTGGCTGCTGTTATCCAGATCGTAGATGGCGGTGGCCACGTCGCGGACGTCCGTGTTCACCGCATAGCCGAAGATCATCGTCTGCACGGCGGGAATCACGAAGACGACGAAGCGCATGCGCGGGTCGCGCAGCACCTGGATGAATTCCTTGACAAGCATGGCCTTGAGCCGCTCTAGCACGGGAACTCCTACGTTCTACGTTCTACGTTCTACGTTCTACGTTCTACGTTCTACGTTCGCGTTCCGGCACCTGGGCCAAGGTTCGGACCCTACTCGATTTTCTTGCGGAACTTGTGGTGCGAAAGGGCCAGCACGAATGCGGCGAAGATCGCCAGCAGCACCGCATCCGCGGCCAGGGTCCCGAGCCCCAGCCCCTTTAGGTAGATGCCCCGCAGCAGCACGACGAAATAGCGCGCCGTGATGATATGGGTGAAGAGCTGGATCGGGTACGGCATGTTGCTGATGGGGAACACGAAGCCGGATAGCAAAAAGGCGGGGAGCATGGTCGCCACCAGCGCGATCTGGCTCGACAGGAACTGGCTCTTGGTGACGATGCTGATCAGCATCCCGAGCCCCAGCGCCCCGACCAGGAATATCGATGACGCCGCGAAGATGAGCCAGACATGACCTCGCAAAGGTATCTGGAAGACGAACTCGCCCACCAGCACGGAGAGCACCAGGTCGAGCATGCCGATGCAGAAATACGGGATCAGCTTCCCCAGGATCAGCTCGGCTCCGGTCACCGGCGTGGCAATCAGCTGCTCCATGGTCCCCCCCTCCCATTCGCGCGCGAAGGTGAGCGAGGTGAGGAGCGCGGCTATCACCATCATGACGATGGCGATCAGGCCGGGAAAGATGTAGTTGCGCGACTCCATGTCCGTGTTGAACCAGACCCGCGGCTCAAGCTCCAGCCCCTTCGCCGGGGGGGGCTGGCCGCTTCTGCGCAAAAGGTCGATGGTCACCCGCTCGCTGTATCTGCGGGTTACCGCTTCGGCGTAGCCCAAGGCAAATGAGGCGACGTTGGAGTCGCTGCCGTCCAGTATCGCCTGAACGGAGCTGCCGCGTCCGGAGGCGACCCTGCCTGCAAAATCCACCGGGACGACCAGGGCGATCACCGCCCGCCGGGAATCCACGGCCCGCTCTATCTCGCCATAGCCCGAGGCGTTCCCCACCACCTGGAAATAGCGCGAGGCGCTGAAGCCGCTGATGAAGTCGCGGCTGGCCGGGGTGGCGCTCTGGTCCCAGACGATGAGCGGCACCCGGTCCACGTCGAGGGTGAGGGCATAGCCGAACAGAAAGAGCATCACGATCGGTATGGCGATCCCGATGCCGAGGCTTCTCCAGTCGCGCACGACATGGAGCAGCTCCTTCCGGGCTATGGCCGAGACCCTCTTGAACTTCATGGACCCTCTCCGACGGCCGCGGCGCGATGGCGGCCGAGCTCACCCGGATACCCCGCATGCTCCGGGATCAGCAGGGGTATCTCCGCATGGAACACGGAACCGCCGCCAAAGCCGCTCTCCGCCCAGATCCTTCCGCCCATGAGCTCGGTGATGCGCCGGGCCAGCGAGAGCCCCAGCCCAAGCCCGGGGTAACTCCGGGTGATGGAGCCGTCCGACTGGGTGAAGTCGGTGAAGATCCGCTCCAGGTCCTCCTGTTCGATGCCGATGCCGGTATCGGAGACCGAGAAGCGCAGCATCTCCCCCGCGCCTTCCTTGGTCTCCCGCCGCACCTCCAGTGCCACTTCTCCGCCGCAGGTGAATTTCACCGCATTGCCGAGCAGCATGGAAAGCACCTTGTACAGCATGGCCTGGTCGGCGCTCACCGCCTCCGGCAGTGCCGGGTCCACCGCCACCCGCAGCCGGAGCCCCTTCGCCCGGGCCAGCGGATCCAGCCCGACCGCGATGCCGTCCAGGAAAGGACGGAGCAGGAAGGGGAGGTTCTCGACGCTCACCCCATCCCCCTCCAGCCGGCTGGTCTCGATCAGGTCCTCGATGATGCCGAGCAGCTTGAGGGCCGCCTTCTGCACCAGGGAGAGGTACTTGCGCTTGTCGTCGTCCTCTTCGGTGGTGAGCACCAGGTCGGTCATGCCGATGATCGGGGTGAGCGGCGTGCGCAGTTCGTGGCTCACGCTGCGCAGAAACTCCTTCTTGGCCCGCTCGGCGGCGGTGGAGAGCGTCTCCAGGAGGTCCCGGTAGCGCTTGAGATCCAGGTGGTTCTTGACCCGCGCCCGGACGATGTGCGGGCTGATCGGCTTGGTGATGTAATCGATCGCCCCGAGCTCCAGCCCCTTGATCTCGTCCTCCTCCTGGGTCATGGCGGTGACGAAGACGATCGGGATGTTCCGGGTGGCAGGGTCCCCCTTCAGGATGGCGCACAGCTCGTAGCCGTCCATCCCGGGCATCATCACGTCCAAGAGGATCAGGTCGGGCTGGTCGGCGTGGACCAGTTCCAGGGCCTCCGCACCGCTGGTGGCGAAGAACAGCTCGTAGTCGTCCCCCAGGCTCTCGCTGAGGATCTCGATGTTGGCCGGCGTGTCGTCGACGATCATCACCGTCTGGCGTTTCATAGGCTTTCCCTTCCTTTCTCTTGAAGCGACTGTTCCGGCCTGCCGGGAAACCGCGCCAGCAGGTGCCGCGCCTTCTTGAAATCGAGCTTGTCCATGCAGCACTCCAGCGCCTTGAGTTCCTCCGGGAAGGCCCCCAGCGGCAGTTCCTCGCGGAACCGGTCGAACTGCCTTTTGGCATCGAGGCTGTTTCTGGCAAGCAGCCGCTCCAGTTTGGCCATCTCGGCCGCGAGCCGGGCCGGCTCAAACACGACAGCCGGCACAGGGCAGCCGTTGCCGGGCGCCTCGATACCGGCCGGCGCAGGCAACCGGTCGCGGCTTTCTGCGCTTATTTCCCGGCTTTCCCGGGAGAGCGCCCGCACGATGCCGTCCAAAAGGTGCGAATCGCGCACCGGGGTGGTGAGTATCCCGCGCAGGCCGAGCTGTTCCGACTGCTGCCGCACCCTTTCCAGCTGGTCCGGCAGGACGGTGACCAGCGTGGGGAGATGCCATTTTCGCCCGGCGATGCTGCGGCACACCTCCTCGATCCCCGCCACACCCGCAGTGGCGCCGTCGATGAGGACCAGGTCGAAGGGTTGCTCCGGGGAGGATCCTTCATAGAGCGCTGCCAGCGCTGCGGGGACGGTGGGCACGGATACCTTGGCGACCGGCATGCCGCGCAGCATGTCGGCGAGCCTGGCGCGCGAGGAGGGGTCGCGGTCCAGCACCAAGAGCCTCAGGCTGCGCAGCTGCGGCTCCCGGGCATCCCCCTGCGGCTGCCTTACGGCCGGCAGCGCGAAGTTCACCGTGAAAAAGAACCGGCTCCCCGCCCCGTGAACGCTTTCCACCTGCAGTTTCCCCCCCATCAGCTCGGCCAGCTGGCTGCTTATCGACAGCCCGAGGCCGGTCCCGCCGTACCTGCGGGTGGTGGAGCTGTCCGCCTGGGTGAAGGGGGTGAAGATCCTCTCCATCTGCTCCGCCGTGAGACCGATGCCGGTGTCCTGCACGGAAAACCGCAGCGCCACCTGCCCGCCCCCCTGGGCCAGCAGCTTGACGGTGACCACCACCTCCCCCTTCTCGGTGAACTTTACCGCGTTGCCGATCAGGTTGTTCAGCACCTGGGTCAGGCGCAGCGGGTCGCCCAGGAGCTTCTTCGGCAGTTCCGGGTCGAGCCGGACCCGGTAGTCGATCCCCTTTTCCTGCGCCTTCATGCCGAGCATGTCCGAGATGGAGGCGAGCACCTCCTCCAGGCCGAAGTCGGTGCTCTCCAGTTCCACCCTCCCCGCCTCGATCTTGGAGAAATCGAGCACGTCGTTGATGATGTCGAGCAGGGTCCGGCTCGCCGAGCAGATCTTTTCCAGGTAGCCGCGCTGCTTGGCGTTCAGCTCCGTCTTCAGTGCCAGCCGGCCCAGCCCCATCACGGCGTTCATCGGGGTGCGGATCTCGTGGCTCATGTTGGCGAGAAACTGGCTCTTGGCGCGGCTTGCCGCCTGCACCAGGTCGCGCTCCCGGCGCAGCTCCTCGGCCTCCCGCTTCCCCGTGACGTCCTCGATTACGCCGACCAGGTATTTGGGCTCGCCCTTGGGCCCGCAGACCAGGGACTTGGTGAGGTTGACCCAGACCAGCGAGCCGTCCTTGCGCAGCTGGCGCAGCTCCAGACTGTAATTGTCTATCTCGCGGCGCAAAAGCCGCTGCGCGTTCTCGTGCTCGGCGGCCAGGTCCGCCGGATGGATGGTCTCGTCCAGGCTCCGGCACAGGAGCTCCTCCTGGCTATAGCCCAGTATGTCGCAAAAGCGCCTGTTGATCCGGAGCAGCCCGCCCCCCAGCGCCACGTGGCAGAGGCCGACCGCCGCCTGCTCGAAGGTGTTGCGGAAGCGCTCCTCGCTCTCCTTGAGCTCTTCCTCGGCGCGCTTTCGCGAGGTGATGTCGGTGAGTATCCCCAGGAGCCCGTAGACCCGCCCTGCCTCGTCCTTGAGCGGGATGAGCGCCTTGCTGACCCATCGGCCGTCTCCCTCGCGCTGCTGATCGCGCTCCTCGGGGATCCCCGCCGCCATGACCCGCGCATCGTCCTCAAGCCGCTTTCGCGCCAACGGCGCGTCAAACAGGTCGTGGTCGGTCCTGCCGAACACCTGGGCCGGTTCCAGGCCGAGCTGCCGCGCGAAACTGGAGTTGCAGGAAAGGTAGACGCAGTTGCGGTCCTTGAGGAAGATGCGCTGCGGCAGGTTCTCGATCAGGCCGCGGTAGCGTTTCTCGAAGAACAGCGCCCCCTCGGCCTCCTTTCGTTCGGTGACGTCGTGCACCACGCTCACCACCCGCAGGGGAGCCCCCGAAGCGTCCCGGAACACCTCCCCGATCTCGGAGACGAAGCGCTCGCTGCCGTCGGGCCGCACCACCGTGAGCTCGACCGCGTAAAAGGGTTCTCCCGCCAGCGCCTCCCCGATGGCACGACTCACCGACTCCCGCCCCTCCGGGGGGAGCAGCGCCAGGTACTCCTCGTAGCGTTCGGGCGCCTTGGTCGACGGGATGGCAAAGATCCGGCAGATCTCCTCGGAGCAGTCGAGGCGGCCGCTCGCCAGGTCCCAGTCCCGGCTGCCGACCTGGGCGATGCGTTGCGAGATGCGCAGCCTCTCTTCGGAGCGCCTGATGGTATCGTCCGACTGCCGCTGCAAGCGGGCGCGCAAAAGCGAGGCGCTGGAGCCGCCCAGCAGCAGGATGAGCCACCCCAGGGTCCAGGCCTGCAGGCGGATCGGGGCGAAGAGTTCCCGGTGGCCGGTCGTGGCGACGATGAAGAGAAGGTACCCGGTGAGGCTGGTGCAAAGGGCCAGCAAAACGAAGGGGAACAGACTCCATGCCAGTTGGCGCTGCGTATTTAAGGGTGCCGGTGCTGCCCTGAAGAGCATGGGTCCACCTTTGAGGACGGGGAAAATGCGCGTTGTCTGCCGCGAGCCTCTACCTGTTTGAATGGTGATAGTTCCGTATCGGTTCCGCTTTGCAAAACATGAATGAAATCGGTCCTTCGGGGGCCACAGCCCGACGGTTACCCTCGGCGCCGGCCGTCGCGCTCCTCCATGAAGGAGACGAAGAGGTCCTCAAGCGATGGGGTGATGCGCTCCAACCGGAATTCCAGCCCCGCAAGCGCCCCCTTGATGGCGGCGATCGACTGGTCGGCGCTGTCGACCATGAGGTGCAGCCCGGCGCCAAAGAGTGCCGAATGGCGCACACCGGGAAGCGACTCGACCCGCTCCAGCACCTCGAAGGGGCGCTCGCAGGAGATGGCGACGATCTCGCCCGGGAACTCCCCCTTCAGCTGCGCGGGGGTTCCCAGCGCGATCAGTTCGCCGCCGAAGATGAAGCCCAGGCGGTCGCAGCACTCAGCCTCCTCCATGTAGTGGGTGGTCACGAAGATGGTCACCCCGTCCGCCGAGAGGCGGTAGATGAGTTCCCAGAAACTGCGGCGGCTGATCGGGTCGACCCCGGAGGTCGGCTCGTCGAGAAAGACGATGGAGGGTTCGTGCAAGATGGCGCAGCCCAGCGCCAGTCGCTGCTTCCAGCCGCCGGAAAGGGTAGAACAGCGGCTGCGCCGCTGTTCGGAAAGGCCGGCCATCTCGATGACCCACTCCTTGCGCGGCCGCTTCTTTTGCCGCTCGATCCGGTAGATGCCGCTGTAGAAGTCGATGTTCTCCTCGACGGTCAGGTCCTCGTAGAGCGAGAACTTCTGGCTCATGTAGCCGATCTGCTTCTTTATCTGCTCCGACTGGGTCGCGATGTCGAAGCCCGCCACCGTGCCGCCGCCGGAACTTGGGGGGAGGATGCCGCAGAGCATGCGGATGGTGGTCGATTTCCCGGCGCCGTTGGGCCCGAGGAAGCCGAAGATCTCGCCGCGCGCCACGTCCAGCGTCACCCGGTCCACGGCGGTGAAGTCGCCGAAGCGCTTGCTGAGCTCGCGCAGCGACACGGCGCTCTCCCGGGAGTCGGCGGACGGGGATTGGGGATGGGTGTCATTCACGAGATCGGCTTCCTCCGGATCGTTGTCACAAGCTACAAGGTCCGCTCCCCTTCAGGGGGAGGGACCGGGTGGGGAGGGGTATCCCTGATGAGCGACACGAACAGGTCCTCCAGCGTGGGCGGCACCTCCCTGGCTGCGAGGAGCTCCACGCCTTGGGCGCTGAGCGTTGCTGCGGCGCTGCGCCCCGCCTCGCCCGGCTCCGGCGCGTACAGGTGCAGCCTCTCGCCGAAAAGGGCGACGGAGCCGGACGGAAAGCTGCCGGACAAAAGCCGCACCGCCCTGCGCGGATCGCTCGTGGTAAGCTCCAGCACCCCTCCTTTCATGAGCCCTTTGAGCCCCCTGGGGGTGTCGCAGGCAAGGAGCCTCCCCCTGTGCATGAGCCCCACCCTGCCGCAGCGCTCCGCCTCGTCCAGGTAGGCGGTGGCCACGAAAATGGTCACCCCTTCGGCCAGAAGGCCGTAGAGGATGCGCCAGAAGTCCCGCCGCGACACGGGATCGACGCCGTTGGTAGGCTCGTCCAGGAAGAGGACCCGCGGCTTGTGCACCAGGGCGCAGGCAAGCCCGAGCTTCTGCTTCATGCCGCCGGAGAGCTTGCCGGCGGCCCGGTCCTTGAAAGGGGCGAGCTTGGCAAACAAGAGGAGTTCCTCGATCCTGGCGGCGCGGCCGCGGCGGGGAATCATCTGGATGTCCGCATAGAAGAGCAGGTTCTCCAGCACGGTCAGGTCCGGGTAGAGCCCGAAGCGCTGGCTCAGGTAGCCGATCTCGCCGCGTACCGCGTCCGCTTTGCGCGCCATGTCGCAGCCGAGCACGAAGGCCGCGCCCCCGCTGGGATCCATGATGCCGGTGAGCATCCTCAAGGTGGTGGTCTTGCCGGCGCCGTCCGAGCCGACCAGGCCGAAGAGCTCGCCCCGGGGCACGCTCAGGGTGAGCCCCGCCACCGCGGTGAGCGGCCCGAAGCACTTCTTCAGCTCAAAGGTCCTGATCGCCTCCGTTTCAGCCATGGCTTCCCCTGGACGGCCCCCGGACCGGCTGGGCGCCCACCTCGATCTCCGCATCGGCCGGCATGCCGGGCTTTAACTCCATGCCGGGGTTCGAGAGCGAGACCTTGATCCGGTACACGAGCTTCACCCTCTCCTTCTCGGTCTGCACGTTCTTCGGGGTGAACTCGGCCTCGCTGGAGATGAAGCTCACCCTCCCTTCGAAGACCCGCCCCGGGTGGCCGTCCGTGGTGACCCGCGCCCTCTGGCCGAGCTTCACACGCCCAAGCTCCGTCTCCGGGATGTACCCCTTGAGCCAGCAGTTCTCCATGTCCCCCAGGGTCACCACCGGGGTGCCGGCGGCCACCTGCTCACCCGGTTCCACCGACTTGGAGAGGACCACACCTGAGATCGGCGCCAGGAGCGTGGCGTAGCCCAGGCGCTCCCGGGCCGTGGAGAGCCGCGCCAGCGCACCCCTGTGCCGAGCCCGCGCCTCGTCGATACGCTCGCGCCGCGCCCCCTTGCGCAAAAGCTGCAACGCCTCGCGCCGCTCGCGCACCGCTGCGCGCGCCTGGTCGTGGGCGGCGCGAGCGGCGTCGAGTTCCCGCCTGGCAATCACCTCCCTGGCGTAGAGGGCAACCTCACGGTTGTAATCGGCCGAGAGCCGGGTCGCCTCGGCCTGCGCCCGCGCCAGGAGCGCCTCTCCCTGGCCGATCTCCTCGCGCCTGGAACCGGCCTCCAGCTCGGCAACGGTGGCGGCGGCCGCATCCACCTCGGCCTGCGCCAGGCTCACCTGGTCCTGCAGCTCGGCGTCTTCGAGCCGCGCCACGGTCTCCCCGCGTTTGACCGGGGCTCCCTCGTCCACAAGCCTGGCCAGCAGCCGTCCCGGGACCTTGAAGCTCACCTGCACCTCGGTCAGCTCTACGTTCCCCGAAATCCGCAGCGCCCCGGCCTTATCCCGTTCCGGGGCCCGGCGCAGATAGACGACGGCGGCCACCAAAACGGCCACCAGCACTGCGACGATTATTCCCTTTTTCACGCGCACCTCCGATGATCCTAGAACTTATAGCATTACTTCATCTTTTTTGGAACGGTCTATGCTCTCTCATAAAACGTTCCGCCGCATCGCGGTGGCACGATTCGTCGTAAGGAGGTGAAAGAATGGGAAAAGCGGTCCTGTACATTCGCGACGAGGAGCTCCTGGGGAGCCTAAAAAACAGGCTGGAAAGCAGGGGGTTTGCTGAAATAATAGCATCCGGAAGTCCCGGCGAGCTGTACGCCGACGCCCTGGAGAACCAGCCTGAGGTCGCCGTCATCGAATACGCCGCCTCGGACCGGGGTGTGGACGCCACGGTGAGGAAGCTCTGGGACAGGCTCGGCATCCCGATCATCATGATCGCCGAGAGTACCGACCTGGAGGCGGTGCAGACCTGGGGCGAGTCGGTGATTTCCACCGTCTTGGCCAAGCCGGTCCGGGAAGACGAGCTGGTGGCGGCGCTGGTCCTCTCCGTCGCCGCGGCGCGCCGGGTGGACAAGCTCAAGGAGGAGGTCGCCACCCTCAAGGAGAGCATCGAGAGCAGAAAGGTGATCGAGAAGGCGAAGGGGCGCCTCATGGAGCGCGACAAGCTGACCGAGGCCGAGGCCTTCCGCAGGATGCAAAGGCTCGCCATGGACCGCAGGATCTCGATGCGGCAGCTGGCCGAGGCGATCCTCCTGACGGACCGCATCGGCGCCTGAAGCCTGGGGACCGCGGGCTGCAGGGAAAAGAAAGGGTTGACACCGGGGCGGCCGTTACTTATATTTCATCATAGTAAAGGGGAGTAGCTATCGGCCTCGCACCAGAAGCCGACCCGTGCATTTCGTCAAGACGGCCTTTCGGGCCCGGACACGGGGCAATGACATCATGTCAACGCATGCAAGACCTTTATCCAGCGCTTCAGACGCAGCTGGGTAAAGGTCTTTTTTGTTTACCCGGCAAAACCATGCTCCAGGAGGTAACGACATGAACAGATTCAAGACCGCAGTACTCCTCACCTCGCTTACGCTGCTCATGGTGGCCATGGGAAGCGCCATCGGGGGACGCGGGGGGATGTACCTCGCCTTCTTCATGGCCTGCGCCATGAACCTCTTCTCCTACTGGTTCTCCGACAAGATCGTGCTCCGCATGTACAATGCCCAGGAGATCACGGAACGGGAGAACCCGACCTTCTACGGCATCGTCAGGAGGCTCACCTCGAGAGCCGGGCTCCCCATGCCAAAGGTCTACATCATCCCTTCGGACAGCCCGAACGCCTTCGCCACCGGGAGAAATCCCGAGCACGCGGCGGTCGCAGCCACCGAGGGGATCATGCGCATCCTGACCCCCGAGGAACTGGAAGGGGTGATGGCGCACGAGATAAGCCACGTCGCCAACCGCGACATCCTGATCTCGACCATTGCGGCGACCATCGCGGGCGCCATCTCCATGCTGGGTAACATGCTGCAGTGGGGCGCCATGTTCGGCGGCAGAAGCGACGACGACAACCGGGGCGGGCTGATCGGCACCCTGGCCATGGCGATCATCGCGCCCATTGCGGCCATGCTGATCCAGATGGCCGTCTCCCGGTCGCGCGAATTCCTGGCGGACGAGGGGGGAGCGAAGCTTTGCGGCCGGCCCATGGCCCTGGCAAACGCGCTGAGGAAACTGGACAGCGGCTCGCGGATGCTGCCGATGACCGAGGCGCGGCCGGCAACGGCACACATGTTCATCGTCAACCCGCTCACGGCGGGGGGGCTTGTGCAGCTTTTCTCCACCCATCCTCCCATGGAAGAGAGGATAGCGAGGCTGGAGCGGATGACGCGCTGAAAAAAAGGGGGCATTCTTGTCTACGCAGACCATGATGTGGGTCGCTTTTGCGGCAATAATAACCGTGATGTTCGTGCTCGACCTCTGGGTCTTCAACAGGAAGAGCCACGAAATCCGGTTTCGCGAGGCCCTCACCTGGACCCTGGTCTGGGTCGGCCTCGCCATGGCCTTCAACGCGGCCGTCTGGGTCTACCTGGGGAAGGCGAAGGCGCTGGAGTTTCTCACCGGCTACATCATCGAGGAATCGCTCTCCGTCGACAACCTCTTCGTGTTCATCATGATCTTCTCCTATTTCCAGGTCTCGCGGGCACAGCAGCCCAAAATACTGAAGTGGGGGATCATCGGCGCCCTGGTGATGAGGGGGATCTTCATCGTGCTGGGGATCGAGCTGATCGAGCGGTTCCACTGGATGATCTATCTCTTTGGCGCCATCCTGGTCTACACCGGGTTCAAGATGGCTTTCGGAGGGGAGGATAAGGTGGAGCCGGAAAAGAACCCGCTGGTGCGCATGGTGCGCAGGTTCGTCCCGATCACGCGCAGGACCGTGGGCGACAGGTTCTTCATCCGCAGGCGCGGCATCCTGGCGGCCACCCCGCTCTTTCTGACGCTGATCGTGGTGGAGTCGAGCGACCTGATCTTTGCCGTGGACTCCATCCCGGCCGTGCTGGCGGTGACGCGCGACCCGTTCATCGTGTACAGCTCGAACGTCTTCGCCATCATGGGGCTGCGCTCGCTGTATTACCTTTTGGCACACGTCATGGAGATGTTCGCCTACCTAAAGCTGGGCGTCTCCTGCATACTCGCTTTCGTGGGTGCCAAGATGCTCCTGGCCGACCTGGTGGAGATCCCGCTGGTCTTCTCGCTCGGCGTGATCATCGGGACCCTGACCCTTTCCATCCTCGCCTCCATCCTCATCGCCAAGAAACCGCACAGGAGATGACCCGGGCAAAGGCGGCCCCCAGCCCCGCCGTTGCTTCCGTTAGCCCCCCCCCGGTCCCGCCTTTGCCTTTGCCTCGGCCTGCGCCTTGGCGATGCGCACCTTGGAGATGGTGGTCGGGGTGACCTCCTCGCAGGTCAGGGTGTACTCCGCCAGCGGCAGCGTCTCGCCCCGCTCCGGGAAACGCCCTGTCCGGTCCAGGATCAGCCCGGCAAGGGTGTCGTAGGGGAGATCGTCCCCAAGATCCATCTCCAGCAGATCCTCGAGGTCCGATACCGAGATCAGGGCATCGACCAGGTAGCTGCCGTCGGCCAGCACCTGCACCGTACTCGGCTCGCCGACGTCGTGCTCGTCCTCGATTTCGCCCACCAGCTCCTCCAACAGGTCTTCGGTGGTGACGATGCCGCTGATGCTGCCGTACTCATCGACGACAAACGCCATGTGGACCCGGGTCTTCTGCATCTCCTTCAAAAGTTCGCTCACCTTCTTCCCCTCGGGAACGAAGAAGGGGGGACGCACGATGGAACGGATGTCGAAGTCGGGCTCCCGCACCATACGGCCGAGCAGGTCCTTGCCGTGGATGAAACCGACCGTCTCCTCGATGCTCCCAAGGTAAACCGGATAGCGGGAATACATGTTGTCCAGCACGCCGTTCAGGATCTCTTCCTTGGGAAGGTTCAGGTCGAAGGCGATCACCCTGGTGCGGGGGACCATCACCTCGCGCACGGCGGTATGGGTAAAGTCGAAGAGGTTGTCGATGAAGGTATGCTCGGTCTCGCTGAAAATGCCGCTCTCATGCCCCTCCGCCACGATATGCTGCACCTCCTCCCGCGTCATGAACGCCTTCCCCTCACCCTTGATGCGGAGCAGCGCGAAAACCGCCTTGGTGGAAAGGCTCAAGAAGGTAACGAGGACGCCGGCCAGCCTCGCCATGACGGTGATCGGTTTGGCGACCCTGAGCGCCACCGTGTCCGCGTACTGCAGCCCGATGGTCTTGGGCACCAGTTCACCCAGGATCAGCAGCAGGTAGGAGATCGCCGCAACGACCATGCTTATGGCCAGAGGCTCGGCGGCGTTTCGGACCACCACGAAGGAGGAGCGCTGCAGGATGGGGCGGATGTAGTCCACCGCGATGACACCGCCGACGGCGGACGCTGTGGAACCTACCACGGTCACGCCGATCTGGACGATGGCAAGCAGGCGGTGCGGGTCCTTCTGGAGCGCGTCGACCATGGCCGCGCGCAGGTCGCCGCCGCTGACCAGTTGTGCAACCCTGCTCTTTCGAATGGAGATGATGGCGAATTCAGCGCAGGAGAAAAAACCGTTCAAGATGATGAGGATGAAGATTACCAGCAATTCTACGAAAATCGTGTCCAACATATCCTCCCGGATAATATGAATCATGGGACGCCGCGGGGCCGGTCGAATACCCGATGAACCCGCCTTTGCTCCCGTACATCAGCAAACCTTCATTTTCACCGTTAACCCCCCTCTTGTCAACCTTTTGTAGAGCCCGCGGGTGGCCCGAGCGAAATAGGACGGGAAATGCGATCGGGTCGTCTGTCAGATTCACCTCGCTTAGCACCTCTGTGTCCAATCCCATAACCACTCCTCCTTTGACGGGCGCCAACGGTGCAGCGAACCACGGTAGAGATGCGGCGACGGGGAGGCCATGTAAAAAGCGGCGCACCGGAAGATACCGCTTCAGCTGACCGGGTGCTCACCCCTGGCCAGGGCGAGGCAGAAGTCGTTGATCCCGGCGAATTCCCGCTGAAAAAGTCCCTCCACCTGGCCCGCGACCTCTGCCGGCTGCCTCCCCCGCTCCAAAAGCAGCTGTGCGTTCGCCATCCGGGGCCGGTCCACGGGATCGCCGATCCGGCTCAACAAAAGGACGTAGGCGCCCCGCACCCCGTCTACCGTCTCGCAGATCTCCCGGGCCATCCGGTGGCTCAGGATGTTGTAGATCTTGCCGACATGGCTCATCGGGTTCTTGCCGGCCGCGGCCTCGGTGCCGATCGGCCTCCCGATCGGGATGAGCCCGTTGACCCGGTTACCCCTGCCGACCTGGCCGGAGTCGGCGTCCTCGGCCGAGGTCCCCAGCAGCGACAGGTAGACCCCGCCCAGGCCGCGCCCAGGCGTGTCCAGCGTGTTGAAGTGAACGCAAACCCGGCGGAAACCGGTCCCGACGGCCATGAAACGCTGCATCTCGGCAGCGATCGTCTCCTTGCGGGCAAAGTACTCATGTTCCGAGCCGATGCTGCCGGCCAGAAGGGGCATGGCTACCGTCAGTTCAAGTTCGTCCCGGCAGCGCAGCCCCATCACCTTGACATCCTCGCCCGTTTCCGGGAACAGGGCCTTGAAGCGCTCCCCGTTCAACTCCCTCTCCAGGGCCAGCACCGCCTCCTCGGTGGGGCTCAAGGGGTAATAGCCGACGGCGGCCGAGGTGTCGTTGGCCCCCCTGACGGCACCCGGTCGCCGGAAGATGTCGGTCAGCTCCTGCGAGCCCGGTGCGAGCTTGAACCGGTAATTCACGTGCAGGTCGGGATCGACCCCGCGCAGATGCGTGCCGATCCACTCCCTTGCCGCGCCCTGCGCGATCTCCCGGACCGGAATTTCCCTGCCGTCGGCGCTGAAAGTCGCCCTGTCACCGATGGTAAGCTCCATCGGCTCGATCACCTCGCCGCCGCCGAACCTCTTCTCCACGCGGCCTGCGGCCAAGAGCCCCTTGTCGATGTTGTGGTGCAGGATGGTGCCGAACTCCTGGAGATAGGCCCGGGACAGCGCCACCGATATGGCGTCCATCACGCAGTCGCAGATCTGGTCCGGATGCCCGGTACCCTTGCGCTCGACGATCTCCACGCCCTGCTCGGTGATGTCCAATCCCTTGTACCGTTCGACGAGGATCATGAGGGGTCCTTTGGCAAACGCCCTGGATTCGGACGCTTTCCGTTGACTGGAGGGGGTTCCGGCGACAAAAAAGGCGGGCAATTGGATGATTGTAACCGAAAACGGGAGGGGCGCAACGGGAGGGATCAGTAGCGACGCCCGACCATGAAGGAGCCTTTGGCGAGACGCGACTGCAGCCAGAGCCCGAGCCACATCTTGATGACCCTGCGGCTGGCGGGGATCAGGAAGAAGATGCCGAGAAAATCGGTGAAGAAGCCGGGGGTCATCAGCAGGACACCGCCGACGAAGACCAGCGCCCCGTCCAGCATCTGCGCCGCCGGCAGCCTGCCGCCGGCCAGTTCCTGGCGTATCTGGGCCATGATCATGAACCCCTGGCTGCGCACCAGGTAGGCGCCCAAAAGGCTTACGGCAAGCAGGGTGGCCACGGTGGCGAGGCCGCCGATCAGGGAGCCGACCTTGATCAGCAGGTAGATCTCGAGGACCGGCACGATGAGGAAAAGTAAGAATAATTTGAAAAACATGGCCTATTTCTTCATATCGATGCCGTAGCTTTTGATCTTGCGGTGCAAGTTGCTGCGCTCCAGCTCGATCGCCTCGGCGGTCTTCGACACGTTCCAGTCGTTCTCCTCCAGCTTCTGGATGATGAACTCCCTCTCGAACTCCTCGCGCGCCTCGCGCAGGCTGGAAAGCTCCAGCACGCTGTCGAGCTTCCCGGCGCCCGCCTCCCTGCCGCTCGCCTCCACGCCGAAGTAGTCCGGCAGATGGTTCAGGCTCACCGTGCGCCCCGGCGTCATGATCACCAGACGCTCCACGATGTTCTTGAGCTCCCTCACGTTGCCGGGCCAGTCGTAGCGCTTGAGCGCCTCCATCGCCTCCGGCACGATCAGTTTCAGCTCCCGCCCCTCGCGCCTGCAGAAGGCATCGAGGAAGTGGCCGGCCAGAATCGGGACGTCGTCGCGCCGCTCGCGCAGGGCCGGGACCTTGAAGGGGACCACGTTCAACCGGTAGAAGAGGTCTTCCCGGAAGCTGCCGCTCCTGATCTCCTCCTCCAAAAGCTTGTTGGTGGCGGCCACGATCCGGACATCGACCTCCAGGGTCCGCGTGCCGCCGACCCGCTCGAATTTTTTCTCCTGCAGGATCCTCAGCACCTTCGCCTGGGTCTTGAGCGACATGTCGCCGATCTCGTCCAGGAACAGCGTGCCGCCGTCGGCCAGGTCGAACTTCCCCTTCTTCTGCGCCACGGCGCCGGTGAAGGCCCCCCGTTCATGGCCGAACAGCTCGCTCTCGATCAGCTCCTCGGGGATGGCGGCGCAGTTTATCTCGATGAACGGCTTGTCGCGGCGCTGGCTGTGGAAATGGACCGAGCGGGCCACCAGCTCCTTGCCGGTCCCGTTCTCGCCGGTGATCAGCACCGAGGCGTTGGTGGGGGCCACCATCCGGATCTGTTCCTTCAACCGGATGATGGCCGCCGAACTGCCGATCATTTCGTGGCTTTGCAGCACGAGTCCGCGCAGCGAGGCGTTCTCCTCCTTGAGACGGGTCATGGCCAGTGCGTTCTCCACCGTAACCACCACCTTCTCCAGCGAGAGGGGCTTTTCGATGAAGTCGTAGGCGCCCAGCTTGGTCGATTTCACCGCCGTCTCGATGGTGCCGTGACCGCTCATCATGATCACGTTCAGGTAAGGGTGCAGCTCCTTTAGCCTCTTGAGCGTCTCGATGCCGTCCATCCTGGGCATCCAGATGTCCAGAAGCACGAGCCCCGGGAGCTCCCGCGCGCAGAGGGCGAGCGCGTCCACCCCGTCCGCGGCGCAGACGGTCCGGTACCCTTCATCCTCCAGGATGCCGGCCAGCGAGGAGCGGATCCCCTCTTCGTCGTCGACTATCAGTATCGTCTCGGTCATGGTTGCCCTTCTTTCTCATGCCCCTTGAGCGCGGGGACGAAGCGGTTAACCTGCCAGCCCGACCTCGCGGGCCAGCTCCCGCCAGGCGCCGAGGCTGCGCTCGATCATCCCCTTGTCCACGCAGTAGGCGATCCTGAAGAAGCCGGGGGCGCCGAAGCCCGCGCCGGGGACCAGCAGGATGCGGTGCCGCTGCGCGATCTTGACGAACTCGATGTCGTCGGCAAGGGGGGATTTCGGGAACAGGTAGAAGGCGCCGTCGGGCTGCACCATCTGGAAACCCATGCCGGTGAGCGCCCGGTAGAAGAGGTCGCGCTTTTCCTGGTAGGCATGGATGTCGACGGAGACGTGCTGCAGGCCGGCGACCAGACGCTGCATCAGCGCGGGGGCGTTGACAAATCCGAGCACCCGGTTGGAGAAGATCGTCCCCTCCATGAACTGCTCCACGTCCTTCATGCGCGGGTTGGCGGCGAGATAGCCGATTCGCTCGCCCGGCAGCGCCAGGTCCTTGCTGTGGGAGGTGACGATGACGGAGTTCTGGACGTGGCGATAGATGTTGGGGACGCTCTTGCCGTCGTAGGCGATGCGCGCGTACGGCTCGTCCGAGATGACGCAGATCTGGCGGCCGAACTCCTTTTCCTTGGCGCTCACCAGCTCGCCCAGGCGGGCGAGGCTCTCGGCCGGGTAGATGACGCCGGTCGGGTTGTTGGGGGAGCAGATGATGATGGCCCGGGTCTTGGCGGTTACCGCCGCACCGATCGCCGCGATGTCGAGCTGGAAGGTCTCGCGGTCGGTCCAGACCTCCACCGGCACGCCGCCGTGGTTGTCGATGTAGAAGCGGTACTCCACGAAGAAGGGGGTGAGGATGATCACCTCGTCGCCGGGGTTCAGGATGGTCTTCAGCACCACGTTGAGCGCCCCGCCGGCGCCGCAGGTCATCACGACATGGCCGGCCTGCACCGGCAGCTCCGACGCCCGGCTCAAAGCCTCCGCCACCGCGCCGCGCGTCTCGGCGTAGCCCGCGTTGTTCATGTAGCGGTGCATGCCGGGCAGCGGAGACTGGGCGAGCTTCAGGAAGCTCTCGTTGAACTGTTCCGGGGGCTCCACATCGGGGTTGCCGAGGGTGAAGTCGTAGACCTGGTCTGCGCCGAACTGCCGGCGCAACAGCTCCCCCTCCTCGAACATCTTCCTGATCCATGACGACTTGGCGATAAATCCGGCAATCTTGGTGGCGACGGCCATCGTACACTCCTCGTAAGACTATATGTAGTTTGAGATCTACCTTGGGAAATGTTCGGCACACGCAAAGGAGGCGGGCCGGGATCGGAGGTCGAGGCAAGCGGGCCGGAAGGGGTGAAACATCGCCATCCGGATGCTGGCAGGGGCGAACTGTCATTCGCCCCCGCCTTTTTCCGATCTCAACCCAAACCCCGATCTTTCCTGTTTACTTGCCGCAGCACTTCTTGTACTTCAGGCCGCTGCCGCAGTCGCACGGCTCGTTGCGGCCGATCTTGGTGCTGGTCACCGGCTTGCGCGAAACGGCCTTGCCGTCGGTGAAAAACCAGGCGCCCTTATCCTTCCTGAACATGCCGAGTTCATGATGCACCCTCGGCTCCCCCTTCTCGCTGAAGCGGGCGATGAATTCGACCTCTCCGGTGCTGTCGGCGCTGCCGCCGTCCTTCACGTCGATGATCTCCAGCCCCTGCCACTGTGCGCTCTCCGCCCACTCCTTGGTTCCGGCGTGGTCGTATCCCTCGCGGTGCTTCGGGTGGGTCGTCTCGAATATGTAATCGGTCTCCACCTTCACGTAGGCCGAATAACGGGAGCGCATCAGCGCCTCGGCCGTCTCCGCAGGGCGCTCGCCCTTAATGACGGGCTCGCAGCAGTCAGTATAGGCAAGACCGGTTCCACATGGGCACTGCTCCATCTCGTACTCCTCCTCGTTTAAGACTGTTCGTGCTGCCTCTTATTGAATTAGGGGGTCTCGTAGTCGGCGGCGACTACCGAGGAGCTGACGCTTCTCATGTAGGCTGCGACTTCGTTGGCGTGGTACGGGTGTACCTGGTAAGCCTGCAGGTCGTCCATGGAGTCGAACCTGGTGACCAGGGCGACATCGGCGGAGCGCTCGGAATGGATCAGGTCCACGCCCACTTCCAGGTAGCGCAGCAGATCGATCTTACCTTCCATGCTGAGCAAGAGGTCGCGCGCCTTCTCGACCCCCTCGGGGGTGCGCTCTTTCAATTTGAACAATACTATGTGTGTTATCATCTGTTTCTCCTGAAATTATGATTGCTGCGGATATCAAGTAATACATCGGCGTCCGCCTCCCTGTCAACGCCCCGAACCGTTTCCACCATTAAAATTTGGAATAAAACTGTTGCGCTGCGCCGGCAATGCTGCTATAAGGACAAACACGACCATTATGGTCCTGTTTGAACTGCCTGACGGAGGGTGGCATGGCCGGCCTGAGATTGTTTCTTGTGATGGTGTTTCTTTGGGGTTTGGCCGCGGCGCGGGACGCGGCGGCACAGACCGTGCTGTTCGACAACGGCCACAACGAGCGTTTCCTGATCGGGGAAAAGGGGCCGCTGCACCTCTCCGGTCTGGTCGAGATTCTGCGGGCGGCGGGCGCCCGGGTGGCCACCCTGGACCAGCCGATCAGCGACGCGAGCCTGTCGGGCGCCGACGCGCTGGTGATCTCCGGCGCATTTGCCCCGCTGGCGCCGCAAGAGATCGAGGCGGTCGGTCGCTTCATGCAAAGAGGCGGTAAACTGGCCGTCATGCTCCACATCGCGCCTCCACTGGCGCCGCTTTTGAACCGCATGAAGGTGGGATTCACCAACGGCGTGATCCGCGAGCGGGAAAACATCATCGAAGACGACCCGCAAAAGTTCCGGGTGACCCGGCTCGCGAGTCATCCCCTGACCCGGGGGGTGCAGCAATTCAGCATGCACGGTGTCTGGGGGCTGACCAACCGGGACAATAGCGTCCGCATCGTCGCCTCCACCGGCCCGAACGCCTGGATCGACATGGACGGGGACCTGGTCCAGAAGAAAGGGACCACCGCATCTTTCGGGGTGGTGGTGGCAGGTAACGTCGGCAGGGGCGGCTTCCTGGTTTTCGGGGACGACGCCGTCTTCCAGAACACCTTCCTGGACCAAAACAACAAGGCCCTGGCGGCAAACTTGGCCGACTGGCTCAAATGAAGCGATAGCCGAACTCAAACATCAAGGAGGGAGTCACATGGCGCAGGCATTGGAAATCTACAAGTGTGAAAGTTGCGGCAACATCGTCGAGGTATTCCACGCGGGGGCTGGCGAACTGGTCTGCTGCGGCAGCGCCATGACGCTGCAGACGGAAAACACGGTGGATGCCTCGAAGGAGAAGCATGTACCGGTCATCGAGAGGGGCGACGGCACCATCACGGTCAAGGTCGGCAGCGTCCCGCACCCGATGGAGAGCGTGCACTTCATCGAATGGATCGAGCTGATTGCGGACGGGAAGGTCTACCGGGCCATGCTGCAGCCGGGCGAGGCGCCCGAGGCGACCTTCGCCGTGACCGCCGAGCAGGTGACGGCCCGCGAGTACTGCACCCTGCACGGCCAGTGGGCGGCTCAATAGGGCGCAGCGGGATCCTGTGGCAGGAAAATATGAGGGGGCAAGGCTTTTAGGCCTTGCCCCCTTTTTTTGTCGGCCGGGATACGCACCTGGCACCCGTGGCTCTGCCGTGCGCGCTCGACTACGGCCGCAAAGCTGCCGCTAGAGCCCCCCTTTCGGGGGGCTTCAGTGCCTTACCTGCCGCTGCGGCGGGCCGCGTGGTTAGCCGGACGCGGCACGCTCTGGGTCCCGGAGCCCACGGCGTGGCGGCCGCCGGCGGGCTTCGCCGCCCCCTCCTTGTGCAGGGCGCCTTTGGTCCCGGCAGCTGCGCCGGCGCGGCCGCCGGCGGGCTTCGCCGAGCTGTCCTTGCGGCGCTGTGGCTCGCGGGGCGGCCGGACGAACTCCACGTCCTTTTTCGGGGCCGCGACGCTGTAGTCGAATCCCTCCACGGTGCGCCGCTCGATCTTGCCGCCCAGCACCCGCTCGATCCCCCGTACCATCAGGTCGTCCTCATTGGCCACCAGGGTGAAGGCGTCGCCGGTCTTTGCCGCGCGTCCGGTCCGGCCGATGCGGTGCGTGTACGCCTCGGGGGTGTCCGGTATGTCGTAGTTGATGACATGGGAGATCAGGGAGACGTCGATGCCGCGGGCCGCGATGTCGGTCGCCACCAGGATCTGGAAGGTGCCGTCCCTGAAGCCGTCCAGGGCCGCCTGCCTTCTGTTCTGGGAAAGGTTTCCCTGCAGCGAGGCCGCCTTGTAGCCGCTTTTTTCCAGTTGCTCGCCGACCCGCTTGGCGCGGTGCTTGGTCCTGGTGAAGATCAGCACGCTCTCCGTGTCCGTGTGTTTCAACAGTTCGAAGAGAAGCGGCGTCTTCAGATGCTGGGAAACCGGGTAAAGGGCATGGGACACGGTGGCGGCGGGCGCGGTCCGGTTCACCTGGACCGTCACCGGCTTGCGCAGGATGTCGTGTGCCAGCTTTCTGATATCGTCCGGCATGGTGGCCGAGAACATCAGGGTCTGCCTGACGGTCGGCAGCACCTTGAGGATCCTTTTCACGTCGGGGAGAAAGCCCATGTCGAACATCTGGTCCGCTTCGTCCAGAACCAGCATCTCGACCTTGGAGAGATCGACGGTCCCCTGGGAGATATGGTCCAGCAGACGTCCCGGGCAGGCGACGACGATCTCGACCCCCTCTTTCAGCCTCTTTATCTGCGTGTTTATGTTGACGCCGCCGTAGACGGTGACGCTCCTCAGCCGGGTGAGCTTACCCATGGCGTTGAGCGCATCGTTGATCTGCTCGGCGAGCTCCCTGGTGGGGGCCACCACAAGCGCGCGGACGCGGCCGCGTTCTCCCTGGGCGAGGCGGTGCAGCATGGGCAGTCCGAAGGCCGCCGTCTTACCGGTTCCCGTCTGGGCGAGCCCCATGACGTCCTGCCCGTCCATTACCGGGGGGATCGCCTGTAGCTGGATGGGGGGCGGGGTGACGTACCCGAGGGCCTCCACGCCGGCCTGAATCTGGGTGTGCAAATTGAACTCTTTGAAATCCACTGTTACTCCTATCTGTTTGATATCCGCCACAAAAAACCCCAGAAGCCATGAAAGGCCTGGGGTCCGTGACCTCATTAGAGTCTGAACTATACCATGAATGAGGGGAAAGGTGGCGGAATATTATCGACCGGCGGCGTTCCCCGTCAAAAAAGTCGCGCTACTTCAAGAGGTAACGCCGCATAGCGCCGCTATCCCGCCCTGGCCCTTATGGTCCGTCAAGCCGGGAACTCAGGCCATGTGAGCGTCCCCCCCCTTGAAGGGGAGGGACGTCGGGCCGACCTTTCTTCCTATGAGAAAGCCTTTTAGCGCCTGTCTCTCATACCATCGCGGTGATCGTCTTTACGATCATTCCCGCGGTCGTTCCCGCGGTCGTTCCCACGACCATCCCGATGGTCGTTGCGGTAATCTATGCGCCGATTGTCTATGCGCCCGTCCCTGCGTCCCACATTGACGCGGCTCGGCTGGTGCCAGTTACCGCGGTAGTGATCACGGTCGCGCAGGTAGGAACGGTACTCGTAATCGCGGTAATGGCGGATCTGTTCGTAACGATGGCTGCGCAGCCCCGGCGGCAGCCTGCGCTGAGACACGATGGTCCAGGGGCCCGAGTAGGAGGGGGCCAGGTACCAGTAGCCGCCCCGATAGAGGTAGTAGCCCCGGTTTATATAGGCGATGTCGTACGGGATGCCGACGGAGACGTAGAATCCCAGGTTCGGCGAATAGACGAATCTCGGCGGCTCATCAAAGTAAACCTCCGGCTGCACGGTCTGCCATTGCGATTCCGGGCGGTAATCCGCGGCCACCATCGGCGGCGGCACCGGCGCCACCAGAGGTACATCGATGTTCACGTTGAAACTCACCCTGGCCTGGGCCGTTGCCGCCCCGGCAACGACTAAGAGAAGTGCTGCTGCAAATGTTGTCGTGATGGTCTTTTTCATAAGGCACCCCTTGCGGCTTCCAGCCGACTGGTTTAGTCATCCTCTCGGATGTCTCTGGATCTGGTTCTCACACGTTAAACCGGTATGGTTCTCTATACCCATGTCGCCAAGCTAACAGCAAATTGAGGACCAAATGTGGAGGAATTGTGAATTTACCGGCTCTGCCGCAGGATGGCGTGGCGTATTTCACGAGGCTATGCTAAAACCTGACTTAGCGCATCTAATCGTCTTCCCTGCGAAGCGCAGTGAAGCATCCGGACTTATGTCAAACTAACTTTGAGACACCATGAAGATCATGATCAAATACCGGCTGTTCCTCGCCATGCTGGCTGCAACCGGCGCCGTGGTGATCTGCATGTTTCTCATCATGCAGTGGAGCATCGGGCGCGGCTTTCTCGCCTACGTGAACACCATCGAACAGGAGCGCTTCGAGAGACTGGCCGAGGTGCTGGAGCAGTCCTACAGCGCCCGGGGTGACTGGGATTTCCTGCGCGACAACCCCTCGGCCTGGTTCAGACTGGTGGCGTCGACGCTGCCGCGCGAAGGTCTCGATCAGGAGCGCTTGGACCGCAGGGAGCAGCGGCTCTCCCACCCCAGGGCGAAGTTTCCGAACCTGAGCACCCAGCGACCGCCGCCGCGTTTCGGGCACCGTTTCGAGAGCCGCGTGGTGCTGCTGGACGCCGCGCGCCGCACGATCGCGGGGCCGCAGGGCGAGCCGGACCAGGTGAACTTCCAACGCCTGGTGAGCGGCGGCCGGGTGGTGGGATACCTCGGCATGCGGCCCAGGCAGCGGCTCACCGACACGCACCAGCTGCTGTTCGTAGAACAGCAGAAACTCGCCATGGCCATGATCGCCGGGGTCATGCTGCTGATCTCGGCGGCCATCTCCCTCCCCGTGGCAAACCGCCTGGTGCTCCCGATCAGAAGGCTCGCCGCGTCGATGCACCGCCTGGCCACCGGGGAGTTCCAGACCAGGGTCGCCGTCGGGCAGGAGGACGAACTGGGACAGCTGGCCCGGGACTTCAACACGCTGGCACTGTCGCTGGAGAAAAACGAGCAGGCGCGCCGCCGCTGGGTGGCGGACATCTCTCATGAGCTGCGCACGCCGCTCTCCATCCTGCGCGGCGAGATAGAGGCGATCCAGGACGGGGTAAGGAAGGCCGGGCCCGAGTCGATGGGCTCGCTCCACGCCGAGGTGATGCATCTGAGCCGCCTGGTCGACGACCTTTACCAGATCTCGCTCTACGACATCGGCGCCCTGACCTACAAAAAGAGCGTGGTGGACCTGCGCGCCCTGTTGGCACACGAGCTGGACTCCTTCGGTCCCGAGTTGCGGCTGAAGGAGATCTCCCTGCAGGCGGAACTCGGCTCCGGCGGGGAGTTCTCCCTCTTTGCCGATCCCGGCCGGTTGCAGCAGCTGTTCGACAACCTGCTGGACAACGCGCTGAAGTACACCGATGCCGGCGGCAAGCTTTCGGTCACCCTGGAGCGCCGCGGAGAACTGGCGAGGATAGAGTTTGCCGACAGCGCACCGGGGGTCGCACCCGAAGAGCTGGAGAAGCTCTTCGACCGGCTGTACCGGGTGGAGAGCTCCCGCAACCGCGCCCTGGGCGGCGCGGGGCTTGGCCTTGCCATCTGCAAGAACATCGTGGAGGCGCACGAGGGGGAGATCCGCGCCTGCCCCTCGCCCACGGGGGGCGTTTTGATCAGCATCGAGCTGCCGCTTAAGGGGAGCAGAACATGACTACCATAATGATCGTTGAGGACGAGGAGAAGCTCGCGAGCCTTTTGGGCGATTACCTGAAGCAGTCGGGTTTCGACTCGGTCCGGATCGCCAACGGCAGCGAGGTGCTGCCGCGGGTGAGGGAGCGCCTGCCGGATCTCATCCTGCTCGACCTGATGCTGCCTGGGCGGGACGGCCTGGAGATCTGCAAGGAGATCCGCAGCTTCTCCGGCGTGCCGATCATCATGATCACGGCCCGCGTCGAGGAGATCGACCGGCTGCTCGGGCTGGAATTGGGAGCGGACGACTACATCTGCAAGCCGTTCAGCCCGCGCGAGGTGGTGGCGCGGGTGAAGACGGTGCTGCGCCGCTCCGGCGAACATCGGGCGCCCCCAAGCGGAGCGCTTGCGCTGGACGCCGACAAGTTCCGTGCGCTTCTTAAGGGGCGGGACCTCGACCTCACCGCGGTCGAGTTCAAGCTGCTGCACTTTCTCTATCAAAACCCCGGGCGCATCTACTCCCGCTCGCAGCTCATGGACCGGATCTACTCGGACCAGCGCATCGTGAGCGACCGGACCATAGACAGCCACATCAAGAAGCTCAGGAAGAAGATCGCCGCCGTAGCGCCCGACGAGGAACTGATCCACTCGATCTACGGTGTCGGCTACAAGTACGAGACCCCCTAGGGCGCCGCCGCACGCGGCCCACCCCCTCAAACGGCCTGTACGTGTTCGGACGGCAGGCTCGCACCCTGCGCTTTTCCCATCCCCAGCCATCCCTGCGGAGCTGGTGCCGGTGCAGCTTACCTCGAGCCAACCCCTCTCCCTGATTTTCCCCCTCCCCTCCTGAAACTGGTTCGTCCCTTCGCCTCCTCTTTCTCCATAAGCCGTAACAATCGCCGGGCGGCTGCAGGCATAGTTGCCATCCCGCATGGTCCAGGCCGGTACCGGATCAATTAAAATAAAATAGTATATTAAAAAAATTTATTAAGTTTTGCACTGTAATAGCAATATGGCGGCGAACAGAATTAACTATTTAGACATGCCGCATCCAGCCGGCGACTGTCTCAAGCCACGCCGCTACAGGGAAAAACCTCGTCCAACGTGATGATTGTGCTAAAGCTGCCAGAACCCGTTGCCGATATTTGTATTGTCACGCAATTCAGGTGGAAACAACACGCACATTAAGACTTCTACAGGGAGAAAAGAGATGCTCAAAAACATGAAGATTGGCACTCGGCTGCTGTTGAGTTTTGGACTGGTTTTGCTGCTGCTTGTCTTGGTGGCCGGTACCGGATACTGGGGGGTGCAGTCCGGGGAGCAAACCATAGTCACCCTGCTCGATACGGAAGGGAAGCTGGCGGAGCACTCTGCCAGGGCCAGGGCCAACATTTTGGGCATGAGACGCTACGAGAAGGACATGTTCCTGAATCTCGGGGATCCCAAAAAGGTCGAGGAGTACTTCCTGAAATGGACGGCGGAAGCTGAAAAGGTAACCGAGCGTGTCGTAGATCTCGAGAAAGCGGCCGTCCACAAGGACGATCAGGAGCTGATCAAGACCATCAAGGAAAACCTGACCGGATACAAGGCCGGCTTAACCAAGGTAGCCGCTGCGATCCGGGACGGCAAGATCAAAACCCCTGCGGAGGCGAACAGCGCCGTCGAATCCTTCAAGGACGAAACGCACAAGATGGAGGCGACGGCGGTAAATCTCGCCCAGGATGCCAACAAGGCCATGCAGGAAGCCAAAGGGGTCATCGAAAAGGCGACGCACAGCGTGGTGGCTTTGCTGGTGGGCATCTCCTTGCTGGCGATACTGATCGCCGTGGGGCTCAGCGTCCTGGTGACCAGAAGCATCAAGCGCCCCCTGCAACTGGGCGTTGAGACGGCCGACAAACTGGCCACCGGCGACCTCACCTTCGAGATCGGCCCCACCGCCAAGGACGAAACCGGCCTGTTGCTGGCAGCCATGGGCAACATGGTCGCCAAGCTCAGGGAAATCGTATCCGAGGTGAAATCCGCAACAGACAACGTCGCTTCGGGAAGCCAGGAGCTCTCCTCCGGTTCCGAGGAGATGTCCCAGGGGGCGAGCGAGCAGGCCGCAGCCGCCGAGGAAGCCTCCTCCAGCATGGAGCAGATGAGCTCCAACATCCGCCAGAATGCGGACAACGCGATCCAGACGGAGAAGATAGCGGTGAAGTCCGCCGAAGACGCCAGGGAGGGGGGCAAGGCGGTCCAGGAAACGGTGCAGGCGATGAAGGAGATCGCATCCAAGATCAACATCATCGAAGAGATCGCCCGTCAGACCAACCTGCTCGCCCTGAACGCGGCCATCGAGGCGGCGCGCGCCGGCGAGCACGGCAAGGGATTCGCAGTCGTCGCCAGCGAGGTGAGAAAGCTCGCCGAGCGCAGCCAAAAGGCGGCTGCCGAGATATCGGCGCTCTCCTCCAACAGTGTCGACATCGCGGTGAAGGCCGGCGAACTGCTCGCGAAGATGGTGCCGGACATCCAGAAGACGGCGGAACTGGTCCAGGAGATCAGCGCCTCCAGCAAGGAGCAGGATACCGGCGCCGAGCAGATCAACAAGGCGATCCAGCAACTCGACCAGGTCATCCAGCAAAATGCCGGTGCTTCGGAGGAGATGTCTTCCACGGCCGAGGAGCTCGCCTCGCAGGCAGAGCTGTTGCAGAGCACGATATCCTTCTTCAAGACGGGCGAGCAGGGCAAGCTGAAATCGGTGCTGGCGAGAGCGGAAAAGAAACCGGAAAGGGCGGCGCACAAGCCGTTGACCTTCGGCAAGGCCACCCAGAGAAGCGGCAGCGCGCAGTTGATCGGGAGCGCGGTCGGCGCCGATCTGCAGATGGATGAAGCCTTCGAAAAGTTCTAGCCGGGTAGAAAGGCAGGTTCGAAAAAAGCCGGGTTCCGCTTTCAGTGACCAGTCACGGTCACGACGCAGAACCCGGCTTTCTTTTTCCCGTTTAACGACCATCTTCCGCAACCTGCCCAAACACTCCCTCCCCCCTGCCCCCTCCCATCAAGGGAGGGGGGGGAGATATGACCAGCGTAAGACCGTCGCGAATCAGGTTCATTTTTATGCCGGTTTGAGGTCTGGACGTGGTCTTACAGCAGCTGCACCTCGCTCACCCTCACGATGAGCAGCGCCTGGCGGAAATTTGCCGTCAGCTGCTCGCGGTACTTTTTCCACCAGTCGCGGTCGAGTGCCTCCGTCATCACCTCGTAAATCACGATGTCGTCGTGGACGGTAGTGTCCCTGGTCTCCTTCCAGAGCCCCCGCGCCGGTGAGCGCATGTAGGTGGTTATGCCGCCGAAGCGCTCCGAAAGGGCATCGCGCACCCGCAGGAACTCGTCCTGCGGAAACGGTTCTCCCTCGTTGTCATAGAGCGGCAGCAAGATCTGAATCAGGTGCATGTGGTCCGTTCTCCTTGCATTTCCTCCAACCGGTAAACTCTCAGCTCTCGCGCACGTCCAGGATCTCCAGCACGTGGGGGCGCATCGCCTCCACCAGCCGGTCCCTGGCAACCCCCTGCACCTTGAAGGTGTTGATCCACGGGCTGCCGGCGGCCGCTCCCTGCACCTCGTTGAAGCCAAGCCCCACGATGTCGCCCCCTGCCTGGTAGATCGCGCTGGTCACCTCGGCCAGGGTCCCCTTGGTGCCGGTAGTGGAAACGGTGATGCGCACGCCGGGCCGGCGCCCGCCCAGAAGCTCCAAGAGCGTCTTGAAGAGGTCGGACTCGGAGATGATGCCCACCAGGCTCCCTCCACGCATGACGGGGAGCCCGCCGATCTTGTTGTCGACCATGACGCGAGCGGCTTCCTCCAGCGGAGTGTCCTCGGAGACGGTGATCACCTGGCGGGTCATGGTCTTTTCGACGGTCAGCTTGGCGAGCAGATCGTGGATCTCCCAGATCGCCAGGGAGGTCGCAGGAGAAGGAGACGCGAGCAGCAGGTCCCGGTCGGAGACGATACCGGCCAGTTTCCCCGCACCGTCCAGGACGGGCAGGCGCCGGATCTTTTTCTCGTTCATCAGGCGCAGCGCCTCGGTAACGGAGACCTCCGGCGTGATGGTCACGGGGTTTAGAGTCATCCTGTCTCGAACGAGCATGGCAACCTCCTAGGTTTGGGTAGTTACGACAGCCGGCCTCTTCGCCGGTTCAGTGGGCATCGCATCGGATACCATCTATCTTGCGCACCATGGTTCCCTGGCGGCTTGCGCTTTCGGGACGGTGCGTCGGGCTCATTTTTTCAAAAAGTGCAGTGGCCGTCACTTCACTTAGGTGCGGCGGCAGCCGCATCGCCTGCCGCCTCGGGAAGTTCCCGCACCGTCGACTTCTTCATCATGGAGACGGCCCTCTCCTTGACCTTCAGGGAGCTCTCCACAACGTGTGCGACGTAGGCCTTGTAGAGAAACACGAAGACGCCGAGGAAAAACGCCAGGTAGATCACCTTTGACAAAAGCGGCGAGGGGATGAGGGAGGTCACCTTGACGATGGTGACGAACAGCATCAGGAGCACACCCAGGTAGACCAACGGCTTGAACCAGGCGAAGCGGGCCGAGAGCTCGGCGAATTTACCGGCAGGGAGCTGGGCGGGCGCCGCGGCGCTCTCTTGCTCCGGAGCTGCGGCGTCCAGGGCGGCGGGCTCAGGCTGCTGCCGACCGGCATCCGGGTCCTTTTTGGGAGCTTCGCGCACCACCTTCATGGTGGAGCGATATTTGGCAGGCACGGAATCAAGCCGGTTCGTGATGCTCACTACACCGCGGCTGTCGGTGTATTTGTAATAGTCGGCATGCGCTTGAGAAGCTGTGAAGAGTTGAGTCAGGCAGAGCAGGCAAAAAAGCACGATCGGCAGCGTTGTTTTCGTCATCGGGTTCCTTTCCAGCGTGAATAGGTAAATACCCTCTCGATAAAGTTTTCCCGGATAATGGGGTCGGCCAGCGCCCCCTCCTCCTCGACCGGCAGGAACGGGAATCTTTTTACCACCTCGGCGGCGAAGAGCCCCCTCCCCTCCCGGGGCGGCAGGTCGCCGTTGTAGACCTTCACCCGGTGCAACCCGGAGCTTGGGGAGTTCATCTTGAAGACGAAACCGCAGATCTCCTCGCGCTCCAGGCCGGCTGCCTTCTCGACGCAGTAACCGCGCATCCGGTCCGTCAGGTCGACCCTGCTCTCGACGGCGACCAGCCGCGGGTGGGCCCGGTTCCCCTCCAGGCGCATGCGCTCGCGCGGGGTCGGCATGCCGCTTTCCACCTCGGGGCAGACCGGTACCAGGGTGAAGAACTTGCCCAGCGCGTCGGTCAGCTGACGGTCCTGGTTGTGAGCACCGTCATAGCGGACCTTCTCGCCGCAAAGACAGGAGCTGATGCCGATCTTGATCGGGTTCTCCATGAAGTTTCCTCCTATGGAATGGAGCTTGAGCGGGGGGAGATCCGATGCTCCCTAGGACGGCAGCAGCCCGTCGACCAGGTTAAGAACCGCCTCGTCCCGGTTCAGCGTGTAGATGTGGATGCCCGGAACACCGGCGGCCAGAAGTTCTTGCGCCTGCCGTCTGGCGTAGGCGACCCCGAGTTGCTGGACGGCCGCGGCACCGCCCCTGCGGTCGGCCTCTTCCAACTCGGCCAGGTAGGCCGCAGGGAGCTTTGCGCCGCACATGGAGACGATGCGCTGGATCACCTTGAGGCTCACCACGGGGATGATACCGGGAATGATTGGCTTGTCAACACCCGCTGCACGGGCTCTGGCGAGGAAATCGAAATAGTGGTCGTTATCAAAAAAGAGCTGGGTGATGACGAAATCGCCCCCCTGGTCCAGCTTCAGCTTCAGGTAGGAGAGATCCGTTTCCGGGTCCACCGCCTCCGGGTGGGTCTCGGGGTAGCCGGCCACGCCGAGCCCCAGGGTCGGATGGCTTTCCCTGATGAAGGCGACCAGGTCCGAGGCGTGCAGCAGTGTGCGGCAGACCGAGAATTCGGCAGCAGCGTCCAGGGGCCGATCGCCTCGCAGCGCCAGGACGTTGTCGACCTCCGCCTGCGCCAGATCGTCGAGGAACTGCTGCAGTTCGCCGCGGTAGGAGCCGACACAGGTGAGATGCGCCATGGTCTCGAGGCCGTGCTCCTTTTTCAGCCGGGCGACGATATCGAGCGTGTCCCCCCTGGTGCTGCCGCCGGCCCCGTAGGTCACCGAGGCGAAGAGCGGATTCAGCTGCGCGAGCCTTCCCGCGGTTTTAAAGAAAACCGGCCATTCGTTCTTGTCCTTGGGGGGGAAGAATTCCAAGGAGATGAACTGCTCACCGTTAGCCATCTTGTCGACAATCTTCATGCAATCTCCGGCAGGTTTGATACGCAGCGCTGTCTCGAAACGAAAAAACACACCTTGCCATATTAAGCGCGGAAAATAAACTTTTTTGTCGCCGCGCGGCCGAGCCGGTGCCCGGCCCCGACCCGGGTCTCCGCGCGAAAAACCTCGAAAAATCAACCCGCCGCATAAAAATGCATTGCCGCGTGGTGGCCAAGGATGCTATAAACGTAAGGTTCATGAGCCACAGGAAATACCTGTGGTTTTTTTAATTTTTAAAAAAGGGAGCAAGCAAGATGATCAGCGCATCCAACGTCACCCTCGCCTACGGCAAGAGGGTCCTCTTCAAGGACGTCAATATAAAGTTCATACCCGGGAACTGCTACGGTCTCATCGGCGCCAACGGCGCCGGCAAATCGACCTTCCTGAAGATCCTCTCCGGCGAGATCGAGGCGGACAAGGGGGAGATTACCGCGGGCAAGGGGCGCATCGCGGTCCTGAAACAGGACCAGTTCGCCTACGACGAGCAGACCGTCTTCAACACGGTGATCATGGGGCACAAGAAGCTCTACCAGGTGATGGCCGAGCGGGAGGCGATCTACGCCAAGCCCGAGTTCAGCGAGGAGGACGGCATCCGTTCCGCCGAGCTGGAGGCCGATTTTGCCGAGATGAACGGCTACGAGGTCGAGTCGGAGGCGGCGGTCCTCTTGAACGGCCTGGGCATTCCCGAGGAGATGCGCGGCAAGCTGATGAAGGAGCTGGAAGGCGGCGACAAGGTGCGCGTGCTCCTGGCCCAGGCGCTGTTCGGCAATCCCGACGTGCTGCTCCTGGACGAGCCCACCAACCACCTCGACCTGAAATCGATCGCCTGGCTCGAGGACTTCCTGTACCGCTTCCAGAACACGGTCGTCGTGGTTTCCCATGACCGCCACTTCCTGAACCAGGTCTGCACCCACATAGCGGACATCGACTTCAGCCGCATCCAGGTCTACGTCGGCAACTACGACTTCTGGTACCAGGCAAGCCAGCTGCACCTGAAGCAGCGCCAGGACGACAACCGCAAGACCACCGACAAGGCGAACGAGCTGAAGGAGTTCATCCAGCGCTTCAGCTCCAACGCGTCCAAGGCGAAGCAGGCGACCTCCCGGAAAAAGCTCCTGGAGAAGCTGACCATCGAGGACATGCCGACCTCCTCCAGGAAGTACCCCTACGTGGTCTTCAAGCCGGACCGCCCCTGCGGCGACATCATCCTCGAGGTGAAGGGCCTCTCCAAGAGCATCGACGGGGTCCAGATCTTCAAGGATCTCGACCTCATGGTGAGGAAGGGAGACAAGATCGCCTTCGTGGGGAGCAACTCGCTGGCCAAGACCACACTGTTCCAGATCCTGGAAGGGGAGCTGGAGCCGGACGCGGGGACCTTCCGCTGGGGGATCACCATCACCCACGCCTATTTCCCCAAGGAGAACAGCGACTACTTCAGAAACGACCTGAACCTCATCGAGTGGCTGGGGCAGTACTCGCCCCCCACCGAAGGGGAGAGTTTCGCCCGCGGCTTCCTGGGGAGGATGCTCTTCTCCGGCGAAGAGGCGACCAAGAAGACCAGCGTGCTTTCCGGAGGCGAGCGGGTGCGCTGCATGCTCTCCAAGGTGATGCTGGCCGCGGCCAACGTGCTGATCCTGGACGAGCCGACCAACCACCTGGACCTGGAGTCGATCACGGCGCTCAACAACGGGCTCATGTCCTACACCGAGGTGATCCTGTTCTCCTCGCACGACCACCAGTTCGTTTCCACCGTGGCCAACAGGATCATCGAGGTCACGCCCAGCGGCATCATCGACCGGATGATGAACTTCGACGACTACCTCGAGGACGCCGAGGTGATGGCGGCACGCGAGGCGCTTTGCAACGGTCATGCGGTGCTGAGCCTGTAACGATTCCCGCCGGCCCGGCCGGACGACAGAAGCGGCAACAAAGAAGGGGACTTCCTGCAAAGGAGTCCCCCTTTTTTTCGCCCGACTTTCTCAGAAGCGACAATCTTCCGCAAACTGCCCAAACACTCCCTCCCCCTTGATGGGGGAGGGCTGGGGAGAGGGTGAAAAGCTGGTAAAAGCTCACCCTATCCCCTCACCCTCCGGGGGGCAGGGGAGCGCCCAGGCGACAGACACTTGACATGTCGCTGAGATTGTATATCTTTGCATGGATTAACAATTACCAATAAATCCTGCTTTCCAAGCTGGCTGCAGTCCAGTAGATCAACTCCTCTAGCAACGACAAAAAACTTGAGTGAAGGAGGTACCGATGCTGCGAAGGATAAAACATGATTACAGACAAATGGGTGGCACACCTGCAAAGTTCCTCGGGTTCTCCCAAAAAGTTATTCAGAGCCTGACCGGCAACCCGAACTACCCGGATTCGATATGGGGGGCCAATACCAACCTGTGGCGAAAGTATATCGAGCATGTCGACCGCCTTGGTGTAGCCTGCCATGTTGCCAGCGGCGGCGATCGCAACCTGATTCGCGATCGCGACAAGCTGATCCAGGAGGTGATTTTGATCCTGGAAGAGATCGCCTCCCTTCTGGAAGCTGCGTCCATACGGAATCCCGACGCGCTCTTCACCACAGGATTCACTGTCACCCAGGAACGTAGAACTGCCAACAGGACGAGGCTTCAGCTGACGGCTCCCATGGATTTCGCCGTCGTCAACACCGGAGAGCGAGGCAAGGCGGTGGGCAGTGCCATGACACAGCCGGGCGCGTTCAACCACGAGATGCACATCAACAGAAATGACCCATCGGTGGAGGGAGACTGGCACCACATGGCGATCTACACCAGTACCGCGGAGATGGTAATGGAGAATCTCGATCTTGGAAATATCTTCTTCAGAATGAGGCACCATGGCCCGGATGGCCCCGGGCCCTGGTCCCCTACCGTAAGTACGACGATCACCTGATCGGCGGTTGCCGATTAGCCCGCAATCTGGTTCCGGGGGACCCCTTAAGGGGGTCCCCCCTCCATATCCATCATCCCCGTCTCACGGCACTGCTTCACCTCCCTCCTAATCTCTCTCCCAGGCTCACGCCCCCTAAGTCGCTCTTCATGCATGTGGCATTGAGTTTCATCACCCCGAGGCCGCGATTCCCCATTGCCAGCAGGACCTTCATGAGCGTCAGTTTGAGCGTCGTAATCATGGTTTTGATTTTCAGACCCGCGACCTTGTTCTTCATAACCGCGGCTCTGAGCTTCATAACGACGGCTCTTATCTTCTTAACCGTGGCTCTTATCTTCCCAACCGCGATTCCGATCTTCACAGCCGTGGTTCTGATCTTCACAGCCGTGGTTCTGATCTTCACAGCCGTGGTTCTGATCTTCACAACCGTGGTTCTGATCTTCATAACCGCAACTTTGTTCTTCGTAACCGCGATGTTGAGCTTCATAACCGTGGCTTTCATCTTCGTAACCGCAATGTTGAGCTACATAACCGCGACTTTGATCTTCACAACCGTGGTTAGGATCTTAATAACCGCGACTTTGTTCTTCGTAACCGCGATATTGAGCTTCACAACCGCGGCTTTGATCTTCATAACCGCGACTTTGAGCGCCATAACCGCGACTTTGAGCGTCATAACCGCAATATTGGGCGTAATAGTCGGGAAACTGAGCTTCACAAGCGAGAGGGTGAGCTTGTGGTCTGAAGGTGCATGCTAAGGATCGGCAGGTTTGAATTTTATGAAGGTAGGGTTCGTGTACCTTGACAAGAGCAGGGTCGCGATACCGTCCATCAGTTCACCTTTGACATGGATGAGGGATCTCATATATATTACGATTTAATTTAGAAAGGCCCAAGACAACAGCGAAGCGCTAGGCTAATGCTACTGCGGTCCGAAGCACTGTGGTAACAAGTTCCAACAGAGCAGCGAGGAGACTTTACCATGACGAAGCCTTTTCCCGGTCCAGGACCAGCGCAGGGTGCTGTTGCGACTGGAACGCCCCTCACAAACGATACCGCACCCGACGAAATAACGGCGATGGCCTTCATGGTCATGAAACTGGCTGGGGCGTCTGCGGCTCACCGCCAAGCAAAACGTTACGGCACAATGAGAGTCTTCGTCTGGTCAGCCGTGGTCCTCTTTCTCATACTTCTCGTCTTCCTGGCCTACGAGGCTGAGGATCACACATTTCAGCAGTTGCTCTTAGTCACACTCTTCGGGGGTGTAGCGGCATTTGCCATGGCCCCCATCTTCTTACGACTCACATCAAAATGGGTAGTGCTGTTTCCACTGGTCGCAGCGCTCGGTGCAACAGGGCTAGGGTATGCAGCTTACGCAGCCCACGGCTTGTGGCGACATCTACTCCTAGAATTGTCCGTAGCTGTCGCGCTCCTGCTCGGCTTGGATCAGTTGCTGAAGGGAGCGATTCGGCGTTTGGATAGTAAGCAGCGCGACTTCTCGGAGGCTACCAAGAAGTGGATGGCACTTGAGTGGTCTGACATGTTAAAGGCATTACGGAAGTAGGAGAAGATATGAGGAGGATCTAAACCGTCGCGCGGTCCCGAAATAGATCCCGCTTCCCCCCTTCTGTTCATTATCAATGCCGCTTCTGGCCGCAACGATCCTGATATGACACGCCATGTGATCGAAGAGGCGCTCATGGCGGCCGGGAGAACCGGTGAATTGCTGTCCGTCCGTCCCGAGGAACTTGCACGCGTCGCAACTCAGGCAGCTGTGACGGCTACCGCCCGGCGTACTGCCGTCGTTGCCGTGGGGGGAGATGGTACGATCAATGCGGTTGCGCAGGCCGCACACGCCGAAGGTTGCGCCATGGGCGTCATCCCGCAGGGCACCTTCAACTACTTTGCCAGGACGCACGGCATTCCCACCGATGCCGCCGATGCGGCACAGGCTTTACTGCGATCTGTGCCGGAGCCGGTACAGGTCCGGCTTATGACAGTCCTGTTGCAGATATCCGACCCACATTTCGGCACCGAGCAGCTGCCGGTTGTCGAAGCGCTGGCGGTGCTGTCGCTGCAACAGCGGCCCGACCTTTTGGTGCTCTCGGGCGATATCACCCAGCGTGCCCGTCCCGACCAGTTCCGCGATGCGCGAGCTTTTGTCGACAGGCTCGGTGTTCCGGTGCTGGCCATTCCGGGCAACCACAACATACCGCTTTTCGACCTGAACGCACGTCTTTTTCACCCCTACTCCCGATACTGCGACGCATTTGGCGACGAAATGGAGCCCGTGCATTCCTCGCGCGAGTTGCTGGTGGTGTGCGTGAACACTACGCGCTGGTATCGGCACACGAACGGAGAGGTGTCCACTGAACAGATAGAGCGGGTGGCAAGTTGTCTGGCGAGTGCGGTCCCGGAGCAACTTCGCGTGGTGGTGGTCCATCAACCCGTCGCCGTGCAACGCGCAGAGGATATCCACGACCAGCTGCGCGGGTATGCTGCCGCACTGCGTCGGTGGGCAGCTGCCGGCGGCGACCTGGTGATGGGCGGACACATCCACCTCCCCTACGTGATGGCGCTGCCGGACCTCGCACGGCCGATGTGGGCCGTGCAGGCGGGGACAGCCGTGTCGTCGCGGGTCCGAGGAGGCATCCCTAACTCGGTCAACCTGGTACGCTGGGGTTCTGGTATATCCGAAGGACGCTGTTTGATCGAGCGATGGGACTACGCCGGTAACTGTAAAGCCTTCATTCTCGAGAAGGTCACCGAAGTGAAGCCGGGCGGGGTGACCTCTGTATGCTGTAACTGAAAAGGATTGAATGCCGCGACGAGCATACAAATACAAAATCGCTGTTGCCTGCTGGATTGCTCTGCTTATTGCCCTGATTTCAGGTGAATTTGCAATTCGCCTCGAACCGGTTGTGCAGCTTGACAGACAGATTCTTGAGTGGCTGGCCGCCAGTCGTACGGTCGCATTGGATCATCTTTTTTGGAATGTTTCGTGGGCTGGTTCAAGTTTCTTCCTGGTACCATTAATTTTTGTATGTGCTGTCATATTGACGATCCGCAAACATATTCTGGAAGCCATATTTTTGATCTGTTCATTCGTCGGGGCCGGCGCAATTAACAATCTCGCCAAGTCTGTTATTGCTCGCCCGCGGCCAAACCTTTTCCCGGCAGTCTTTGGCATTCCTGCAGGATTTTCGTTCCCGAGCACTCACTCCGTCCAGATTACAGCCTTCGTGCTGGCTCTGTTGCTGGTGCTGAAAGTCACGACTGGAGCGCGATGGTTCATCTTGTCAATTGTTCTTGGTGGTTCGCTGATAATGCTGGTATGCCTCTCAAGGCTTTACCTGCAAGTCCATTACCCGACTGATGTTGTGGCAGGTTTCCTGACAGCGCTCTTTTGGGATGTCGGCTTGGCGGCACTGATGCTGCCTGGTCGTCAAGGGAAGGCTGAATGGCCAAACCTGCGCAATTGACATGAGTTGGAGGTATCGCGTCTGAACAGGATAAAGGTGTCCAGGATAAAAGCGAACTTTATAACGCCCTTCACATATTCACATTCGAGGATTCCAACAAGACTCGCGACCTGCCCGAAAAACCCGGCAGGTCAAAGCCATGCCCATTGGCGTGGAAGGACAAGATGTCACGGTACGCCCTAATTCTCCAGATGGATCAAAGATGGAAACTTTATGCGAGTTTGTGCGGCATCGTAATTGGCGGAGCCGTGATGTTTATCGGCATTCATCTGTGAGGGGCCGGTGACAACTGCTGTATGGTTGAAATAGTGTGGCGCCGCCAGGAAACCAAGCGGAAACAGAGAAGACAAACATCAACCTACAGCATCGGGAGAAGCCGGTCTACTCGACCACTTCTCGACAAGGATGTCCGATTTACGGCTTACGTCCTATGTCGAGGGTTGCCCCCTGTGCAAGGCGTACTTATGAAATCAAAGATCATCGGCACCGTGAGAACATTTCGCTGGCAACAGTGGCTGGTCGTGGCAATGTTTCTGCTGATCGCAGGATTCACCGCGTTCAAGGCCGTGTATATGGCACGCGAGGTTACCTACTTGCGAACTCATCGTGATGAGGCGATTCGCGGATGGATGAGTGTCGGCTACGTCGCGCATTCTTACCGTGTCCCGCCGGATGTGTTGTATCTGGCGTTAAGCCTCCCTCACGATCAGCCGGACAAGCGACCATTGAGCAAAATTGCTCGCATGCAGCATCGTTCGATGGACGAAATCAGAGCGGTCCTGCAAAACGCGATCATTCTCGTTCGTCCCCCCGTATCCATTACCGCCACCACCGCCAGCTCCCGAGCAGCGCCCCGATCAAGGGGCGTCGCCATGAGCTTCGCCGATAAACTCCTGGCGGAGTTCTTGCTCTACGGTCTGCCTGCGATTTTCGGCGTGACCCTGATCGCCGCCGTCGGTGCCCCGTTGCCCACCAACTTGATGCTCGTAGCGGCCGGTTCATTTGTCGAACAAGGCGAGATGGCGCTGTGGCAAGTGATCATCGTGGTGAGCACGGCCGCCGTGTTGGGCGATCTAATCGGATATGTTATGGCTCGCCGGGTTGGTCGTCGTGTGGTTACGCGGATATGCAGTAAGACAGGTGGCGCAGACAAAATTCGAAAAACGGAAGCACTCGCCAAACGCTGGGGCGGGCCAGGCATTTTCTTCAGCCGCTGGTTGGTGACGCCGCTTGGGCCGTGGATCAATGTGACGAGCGGTATAGCCGAATATCCCTGGCGTAGTTTCATCCTCTGGGTCGTGCTGGGCGAAGTGCTCTGGGCGGTTTTGTACGTGATGTTGGGCTACTTCTTCAGCGGCCGCGTTCAGGCTGTTGCAGAGGTCTTAGGCTATCTCGCCTTGCTCATCATCGGTTCCATTGTCTCGGTCATCCTGGGGCGGAAAATAATGCTATACCTGCGCTCGGAGCAAACTGAGGGGTCGACTCTTGAAAGTTGATTTTTTTTGGGCGGGGGGATTGGGTCAGGACTTGGTAACTTGATAATGGGTCGACCATGCAGTGAAACGGTCAGAAGCCTTGCCAAAGCAAGAACGGGAAAAGGCAGTGGGAGCTTGTTTGGCTGCTTGACAAAGACTGGCAGACCGCCCACTGACCCTAGCGCCCCGCACTCTACCTACCGCCCCACAATCAGGCGACGGAGCGCAGCAGGCGGTTCACTTGGCCCCATCCTCCCTGGACTCCGGCGGCCGAAAGAAATTCCTTTACCGCGGGTTTGATCTGTTTGCTCACATTGCTCACTTCGTCGTTTAGGTGGTCCGATCCTTCCGACGCTGACACCATGGAGAAATCGAAGTCCGAGCTACGAACTTCACCCGCGCCTCTCTGGAAAGTTACTGAACCGCCGGTAGAGTCGGTTTCGATCTGGGTCGACTCTGCCGCAAAAGATGCACGTTGATGGTGAAGGTCCAAGCTGAAACCGATGTCTGTCCCCCTTTTCCCAGAGGTGGTGCCGCTTAAGGAGAGGGAAGCTGACTGAAACTCCAGAGACGCTGCTGACAGCTCGACGCGGTCGGTGGCGGCCGGAGTCGCTGTTGGAGTAGCAGAAACGGCGAGAGTTGCCTTCAAAGTTTCGCTGGCAAAGGAAAGGGATGTTGCACTGTAACTGGTAGATACCTGCATAGACCGCCTCCTCTTCTCACGTCATGCCTTATTCATCGGCAATCTCAGGCTCGGACTTGAGTAAAAGGAATGGCGACAAAAAGGGGCAGTGGGGGGCAAAGAGTGGTATTCATCTTTTCGTTTCGTTCCTCATGAACTCGGAGTAGGATTGTACGAAAGTTCTGGAAACAGGGAGGGGAGAAGATGTCGATTTTGATAGGCCAGGAAATACTGGCTGCCATCAGTCGAGGTGAAATAATCATTGATCCACTAGAAGATTCGCAGATTGGTCCCGGATCTGTTGATCTGACCTTGGGGAACGATTTCAGGATTTTCAAAAAGCAGATGGGAGTCCACCACGTACATAATGAATCAGATTTTGCCGATGTTACGGAATTGGTATCATTGGCAGACGGGGATTATATCTCGATGGCCCCTTGTGAAATGATTCTGGGCATTACAAGGGAACGCATAACGCTTTCAGAGACAATCGCCGGATGGTTGGAGGGCCGGAGCCGCTTTGCCCGTTTTGGCCTGGCCGTTCATGTTACAGCTGGATTCATGCAGCCGGGTATTTCAAATCAGCAGGTGCTGGAAATTGTGAATTTGGGCCATACGCCATTGGCGCTTTATCCTGGGACTAGGATCTGCCAGTTTGTGTTTGAACGCTGTTTGGGATCGGCGAAATATCAGGGCAGATTTGTTGATCAAGAGAAACCTTGACAAACTTAAGGCCACACCTTTCACCGCAAAGACGCAAAGGCCACAAAGTAAACCCAACAATCATTAGCCACAAAAAGGCACAAAAGGCGCAAGAACAATGTCCCTGCCCGAGAGAAATTGAAAATACCTGCAAATTGCCTATGCAGCCTGCGAAAGTGGCTGTACTTGACGCACCTTATGCGCCAGTGCTTTTTCAGCAGTCTTCAAATCATAGCTGGTTTGCAGGTTCATCCAGTAGCTCGGCGTCTGGCCAAAGGCCTTACCGAACAGAAGCGCCAACTCAGCAGTGACGGGGCGAGTTCCCTTGACGACATGCGAAACCCGCATGGGCGAAATGCCAATAGCTTGAGCAAAGGCGTTCTGCGAAATGCTGAGTTCATCAAGTATTTCTTTCAAAAACGCACCCGGATGGATGGGGGGAAGACCATTTTTTATCGCCATGGGATCTCTCCTTAATGGTAGTCGGTTATTTCAACATCGGTGATTTCCGGAGGTAGCTTTTTGGACTTCCCCGTCGCAAAGAGCTTTTCTGTTTCTTTGTTTGCGAACGATACGATCATGGACCAAATGTAAACAATTTGTTTATACAAGTCAACCGTGAACGAAGTGAAAAGTCCAGATCCCGACTCTCGCGTGGACACTGGCGCGATGAAGTCGCGGCCGTTTTGCATGTGTAAAAAGTGAAAGGGGGTTGATATCCCGCGGAAAACCGGCTATCTTCCACTTTCTTTTTTACGAACAGCCAGCTTAAAAAGGACCAGAAGAACGTGACCAAAAAAACCGATGCCATCTATGCTGCGCCCCTGCGGGAAATGATCGATTTTCAATTCGATGAACGGGTCGTCGCGGTCTTTCCCGACATGATACAACGCTCGGTCCCGGGCTACGGGATGATCATATCCAATATCGGCATACTCGCCGCGAAATACGCCCAGGCCGGGAGTCACTGCTATGATCTCGGCTGTTCCCTCGGGGCGGTCAGCCTCGCCATGCGCCAGCGGATCAATCAGCCGGACTGTGACATTATTGCCGTCGACAACTCCCCGGCGATGATCGAGCGCGGCCGTGAGCTCCTGGCTCGCGATTTGGCGCCGACCGTTGCCGTAACGATGATCTGTGCCGATCTCCAGGAGGTCACCATCGAGAACGCCTCGGTCGTCGTCCTCAACTTCACCATGCAGTTCATCCCCCCGGTAGAGCGCCTGGCGCTGCTTCAGCGGATCTATGCGGGGCTCAAACCGGGCGGCATCCTCATCCTCTCCGAGAAGATCGCTTTTGGCGAACCGGGGCGGCAGCACTTTCATGAAGAACTGCATCACGACTTCAAACGGGCCAACGGCTACAGCGATCTCGAGATCAGCCAGAAGCGGTCGGCGCTGGAGAAGGTGATGATCCCCGAGACCCTCGCCTGTCATCAAGGGCGGCTGCAGGCGGCAGGATTCTCTTGCTCCGATCTTTGGTTCCAGTGCTTCAACTTTGCCTCCCTAGTCGCGTTTAAATGAACTTCTACGATCCCCTCTATCCGCAACTCGCCGCCATGGGCCAGGAGCGCTGGTCAGAGCAGCTGCAAGCGACCCTGCCCGAGAGACTGGTCCCCGACAGTCACGGCAAGATGGCGGGCTGGCTGAGCGCTCTGCAGTCGCTGCCGCAGATACGCCCGTCCCGAATCGCGCTTAAAGACGATGTCACCATCGGCTCCAGCGCCGATCTCGGCCAAGTCGACCGCGAAGAACTGGTCGCCCGACTCCAGGCCTTTCACCCCTGGCGCAAAGGCCCCTATACGTTCTTCGGCATCGAGATCGATACCGAGTGGCGGTCCGACTGGAAGTGGGAGCGCCTTGTGCCGCACATTCAGCCGCTGGCCGGACGCAGAGTCCTCGATGTCGGCTGCGGTAACGGCTATCACGGCTGGCGCATGCGCGGCGCCGGCGCCGACTTCGTCCTCGGCATCGAGCCCTTCCTGGTTTCGGTGCAGCAGTTCCAGGTGATGCAACGCTACCTTTGCGATCCGCAGCATCATGTCATCCCCATCGGCATCGAGGATGTCCCCCCCAATCTCGCCTTTTTCGACAGCGTCTTCTCCATGGGCGTCCTCTACCACCGTCGTTCCCCGCTCGACCATCTTTTCGAGCTCAAGGGGTGCCTGCGCCCAGGGGGAGAATTGATCCTGGAGACGCTGATTGTCGAAGGGGATCGGGAGACGATCTTCATGCCGCAGGGACGTTACGCCAAGATGCGCAATGTCTGGTTCCTCCCGTCGATTGCGGCGATGACCTTGTGGCTTAAGCGCTGCGGGTTCACGAAGATTGCCTGTGTCGACACCAACCGTACCAGCCGCGAGGAACAGCGTTCGACGCAGTGGATGCGCTTTGAGTCGCTGGCGGATTTTCTCGATCCGGATGATGCGCAAAAGACGATTGAAGGGCATCCGGCACCGCTCAGGGCGATCTTTACAGCGACGAGGCCGTAGGACAACGGATGCCGGGCGGATACAAGATTACCCCATGCATGGGCTTGAACTGGATACGGGATAATGTTCGCTGACACTTGCAGGGTGAGCCGCCGGCTGGTAAGCTCATGCACAGTAGTCGGTCAATGGATCTACTGTCAAAAGTCTCAATCAGAGTTGGATAGCACTGCCGTGGTGACTTGTTTTCCGCGGCCACTGCCAGTGAGAGTTACATTCAAGACGATCAGCATGGTCCAGATACTGGGCCGGGAGAATCGTACATGAAGTGGCTGGCACCTCTTTTCATATACTGCCTCGCTCTGCTCCCGGTCTCAAGCCTTGCGGCGGACGACTACGGCTATCCGATCCCCGGTGCCTACGAGGCCACCATCCTCGGGACCCCCGTCAGCCTCATGCCCAAATTCCCCGCCGAGATGCGCGTCAGACAGCTGATGCTCGACGTGATACCGGGTCGCGAGAAGCCGCCGGTCTTCTTCTATGACGAGGGGCTGCGCTGCAACTTCGCCTACCAGAAGAAGAAGGCGCCGCTGGTCTTCCTGCTGGCCGGCGCCGGGGCAAGCGGCATGGCCGACAAGCTCACCACCATGATGGGGGCTTTCTACCAGGCCGGCTTCCACGTCATCACGCTCCCCTCCCCTTCCAACGCGAACTTCATCATCTCCGCCTCCCAAAGTCGCGTTCCCGGCGACCTCACGGAGGACGCGGAGGATCTCTACCGGGCGATGGAGAGCGCCTGGAACGAGGTCAAGGGGAAGATCGAGGTATCGGACTTCAACCTGTGCGGCTACAGCCTGGGCGGGAGCGAGGCCGCCTTCGTGGCCAGGCTGGACGAGGAGCGCAAGGTCTTCAATTTCCGCAAGGTCCTCATGATCAACCCGCCCGTCAGCCTGTACAACTCGATAACGCAGATAGAGGGGCTTTTGAAGCAGCTCCCGGGGGGGGCAAAAAAGGAGGGGGTCTTCTTCAACAGGATGCTGGCCAAGTTCGGGGAGTACTACCGCTACGGCAATTTCATCGGCATCAACGACGACTTCATCTACGCCATCTACCAGGAGCAGCTCTTTTCCAAGGAGGAGGCCGGGGGGCTGATCGGGCTCGCCTACCGCATCAACCTGGCGGGGATGATCTTCGCCTCGGACGTCATGACCGGCGGGGGCTACGTCGTGCCGAAGAACCGTGTGCTGAAGTCGACGGATTCCCTCTTCGACTATTTCCTGGTCTCCAGCCATCTGAGCTTTTTTGCCTACTTCGACGAGTACTTCTATCCGTTTTTCGCGAAAAAGAGGCCAGGTCTGACCAGGGAGGCGCTGATCGCCTCGGAAAGCCTGAGGAGCATAGAGGGGTACCTCAGCTCCGCCCGGAAGATCGGCGTAATGACCAACGAGAACGACTTCATCCTGACACGGGAAGATTTCGCCTATCTGAAGCAGCTGTTCGGGGACCGGGCCAAGATCTACCCACGGGGCGGGCATCTGGGGAATTTGGAGTTCAAGGACAACCTCGCCTACATGGTGGCCTTCTTCGGCGACAAAGGGGGGACGCCATGACGCCACTAAAGAGCGACAGGCTCGTTACGGCGGCCTGCCTCGTCATGCTGTTGCTGTTCATGACGGGCTGCGCGTCCAGCCGCGCCAACATCCCGGCGGAGATCCCTCCGAGGCATGGCATCAGCGAGTTCAAGGACCAGCGCTTCGCGGAGGTCAACGATCCCTGGGAGGGGTTCAACCGGGGCATGTACCGGTTCAACTTCTACTTTGACAAATTCATCCTTCTCCCGGTGGTGCGCGGCTACGAGCTGGTCACCCCGGTCTTCCTGCAGGAAAGGGTCTCCAACTTTTACGGCAACGTCTCGGAGATCCGCAACCTCACCAACAGCGTGTTCCAGGCGCAGGGGAAGCAGTCCCTGAAGACGCTCGGGCGGTTCGTCACCAACAGCACCATCGGCATCGGCGGGCTGTTCGACCCGGCCACCGACCTGGGGCTGGAGCGCCACGACGAGGACTTCGGCCAGACCCTGGGCTACTGGGGGCTCGGCTCCGGGCCCTACCTGGTGCTCCCGGTAGCCGGACCTTCCTCCGTGCGCGACGCCGGCGGCCTGGCGGTAGACACCGGCATCTACTACGGGATCTACAACGCCATCGGCCCCTTCGAAAATACCGGCCACAGCATGGCGATCTCCGCTGCCATCTCGACCATGGAGTGGGTCGACCGGCGGCATCAGCAGGATTTCCGCTACTACGAGAGCGGTTACCCCTTCGAATACGACATGGTGCGCTTCTTCTATCACGAGAGGCGCGAACTTGAGTCCGGCAGCTCTCCCAAAAAACCGTCGTCCGATCCCCCCGCGAAATAGCAAGGCCCGGCTTTCCCGGCAACGCGGCTTTGCCCCGCGAACCGCTTGGCCACCGTCCCTTCCAGGCTCCGCCTCGCTCCGCTATTTGACCTGCAGGAAATTCCTTACCCCGGTAAAGACGATCTGAGCGGCGAGGGCCGCCACGAAGAGGCCGGTCAGCTTGCTCAGGATGGTGATCCCCTTCTTGCCGACGATGTGCTCGATGAAGGAGGCGCAGACCAGCAGGACGCCTACGCACAGCACTGCCGCGGCAAGGGCCGCGAGTCCTACGACGATCTGCCAGTTATGCTGGATCTCCGCCCCCATGACCAGCAGCGCACCGGTGGTGCCGGGTCCCACGGTGACCGGAATGGCGAGCGGCACTACGGAGATGGCGCCGCGTTTCTCGCTCGGGGGAGCGCTGTCGTCGCCGTGCACCATCTGCACCGCGGAGAGAAACAGCAGGCTCCCGGCACCGATCCTGAAGGAGTCGAGGGTGATGCCGAACAGCGAGAAGAGCGTATTGCCGAAGCAGTAGAGCACGAAACAGGTGACCAGCACGGCGCAGGTGACCCGGAGTGCTGTGGTGCGGCGCTCGGTGGGGGTCAGTTCCGGGGTCATGGCGAGGAAGATGGAGAGCACGAAAAACGGAGTAAGCAGGAAAAAGAACCTGATCCATACGGTGAAGAAAAAATTTGTGTAGGTTTCCATCCTGAAGCGGTACTCCCTTTCCAATAAGCATGACAACAGAGGGGCACAGAGTATCACAGCGGGAAAGATCAGACAAGACCGTCACTTTTGTCGGGTCTCAGTCCTTTCCCTCTGTGCAGCTCTGTGCCCCTGTGCGGTTACAGCACTGCCTCTTTTGGGTTACTCTGCCACCTTGAGCACGATCTTGCCGAAGTGCTTGTCCTCTTCCATCATCCTGTGCGCGTCCGCCACCTGGTCCAGCGGGAACACCTTCTCGATGATGGGAACGATGGTGCGGTCGGCGAACTTCGGCAGGGCGCGGCGCACGAACTCGGCGACGATCTCCCCCTTCTCCGACACCGGCCGCGAACGGAGCACGCTGCCGATGATCTGCTGCCTTTTCACCATCATGAGCGCCAGGTTCAGCTCGGCCTTGATCCCGGAGATGACGCCGATGATTACCAGCCTCCCCTTGTAGCCCAGCGAGTTCATGTTGGGGGCGAGGTACTTGGCGCCGACGTGATCCAGGATGACGTCGACCCCCTTCTTGTTGGTGATCTCCTTGATCAGCTCGGTGAAGTCCGGGGTCTCCCTGAAGTTTATGACGTGGTCGGCTCCCAGTTCCTTCACGCGCGCCATCTTCTCCGGGGAGGCGGTGACGATCAGCTTGGACTTGGGCGCCAGCGCCTTGCAGAGCTGGATGGCCGCCGTGTTCACGCCGCCGCCCCCGCCGTGCAGAAGCGCGGTCTCGCCGTCCTGCAGCCCGCCGATCATGAAGACGTTCAGGAAGGCGGTGATGTAAGACTCGCAGACGCAGGCCGCCTCCTCGAAGCTCATCGACTCGGGGATGCTCATCAGGTGGTTTGCGTAGGCCACCGCGTACTCGGCGTAGCCGCCGCCACCGACGAGCGTGATGACCCGGTCGCCGACCCGCCAGCCGGCGACGCCCGGCCCCAGTTGCTCGATGACGCCTGACACCTCGAGGCCCAGGATCTCGGAATCGCCCGGAGGCGGGGGATACTTACCTTCCCGCTGCACCAGGTCCGGCCGGTTTATGGAGGTGGCATGCACCCGCACCAGCACCTCGTTTTCCTTGGGCGTAGGCCTCTGCGCTTCCCCGACCTTCAGCACCTCCACACCGCCAAAACCTTCCATCAGTACAGCCTTCATGGTTTCCGCCTCCTTGGTTGATAATTTCATGACAGCCGGCTCGCCGGCAGCGATACCGTATACGGCGCACACTATCTCAAAAATCGGGTGCATTGATCAATGGAATTCTTTATGCGGCGGGAAGGTTACCGGAACTTTATGGCGACGCCCTTGGCCTTCATGTGGCTGGTGGGGAAAAACAGGTATCTCTGCAGTTCCACCCGGACCTCGGGAATAATGACGGCGTCCGCCCCGATCCTGGCGGCTTCCCGGCGCAGCGCCAGGTAGGCCCAGTCGTAGTCCGCGGGGGCGAGGTCGGAGGGAGAGCCGTAGCGGTCGCGGCGCACCTCGATGACGGCCACCGTCCGGTAGGGGCGCAGCAGCTCATCCTGCGCCAGTAGCGGCGGGAGCTGCCCCGCGACAGGCGGCGTCGTGACGCAGCCGCAGCTGAAAAAGAGGGCGCAGACGAGCAAAAGCGCGAGGAAGACCCGTTTCGCCGCGTGGTAAAAGTGATCCATTTGCCCTCCCCGCCCAGGCTAACTGCGCGTGCTCCCACGATTCCGGTATCAGTTTAACTGTCATTTTCCCACTTTACAACACTCTTTTAGCCGTGATACTATTCCGCGTTTCGATCTCAAAATTGATGAAAGGAAGTAGCCCATGTCAGGTCACAATAAATGGAGTACCATCAAGCACAAAAAAGGCGCCGCGGATGCCAAGCGGGGCAAGGTTTTCACCAAGATCATCAAGGAAATCACAGTCGCCGCAAAGCTTGGTGGTGGTGACCCGGACGGCAACCCCCGCCTGAGAACGGCTATCGATAAGGCCAAGGCCGAGAACATGCCCAAGGACAACGTGGAGCGCGCCATCAAGAAAGGGGTGGGCGGCCTGGAAGGAACGACCTACGAGGAGACCACCTACGAGGGTTACGGCCCCGGCGGCACCGCGGTGCTGGTCGAGGTCATGACCGACAACCGCAACCGCACCGTCTCCGACGTGAGGAGCATATTCACCAAGTGCAACGGCAACATGGGCGAAAGCGGCTGCGTGTCGTGGCTCTTCGACAAGAAGGGGCTCCTGGTATTCCCGAAATCGACCGATTTCGACAAGCTGTTCGAGGCCGCCATCGAGGCGGGCGCGGACGACGTGACCGACGAAGAGGAGCAGTACGAGGTGCTGACCGAGCCGTCCGCCTTCAACGAGGTGAAGAACTCGCTCGAGAAGGCAGGCTTCAAGCCGGAGTCGGCCGAGGTGACCATGATCCCGCAGACCATGGTGAAGCTGGAAGGAAAGCACGCGGAAAACATGCTGAAGCTGATGGACCGCATGGAAGACAACGACGACGTCCAGAACGTCTACGCGAACTTCGACATCTCCGAGGAGGAGATGGAAAAGATGATGTAGCAGCCGATGTCCGGCCGGAGATACTTAAGGCGCGGCAGCGCGGAAAGGTACGTCTCGGACCCTTTCGCCTGCCGCGCCTTTTTGCATCGCAGTACCGGCCTAAGGCGCTCCCCTTGAAGGGGAAGGGAAAGGGGCTGGCGCGGGCGGCGTGACCTGGCGATCGGGTTGTTTTTTGTAGCAGCACCAAAGGAAGGGGATCGCATGATAATACTCGGTATCGATCCCGGCTCACGGATCACCGGCTACGGCATCATCTCGAAGCAGGGAAACCGCCTGATCCACATCGACAACGGCGCCATCTTCACCCAGAGCGCCAAGGACTTCCCGCAGCGCCTGGAACAGATCTTCACCGGGCTCTCTGCCGTCATCGCGCAGTACCAGCCCGAGGCCGTGGCGGTGGAAAACGTCTTCCTGGCCAAGAACGCGCAGAGCGCCCTCAAGCTCGGACAGGCGCGCGGAGCGGCCATCGTCGCCGCCGTGAACGTCGGGCTCTGCGTCTTCGAGTACACGGCGCTGCAGGTGAAGCAGGCGGTGGTCGGCAGCGGCAGGGCGGAAAAGGTGCAGGTGCAGCAGATGATCAAGGCGCTCTTGAACCTGCCGGAGGTGGCGCAGGAAGACGCCTCCGACGCCCTCGCGGTCGCCGTCTGCCACGCCCACTCCGCCGGCATGAACAGCATCCTGAAGAGGTCCACATGATCGCACTTTTGACCGGCAAGATCGCCCACAAGTCCCCCGACTTCATCATCCTCGACGTGAACGGCGTCGGTTATCGCGTGCAGATCCCCTTCTCCACCTACTATGCGCTTCCCGCCGAAGGGGGCGCCGTATCGCTGCAGATCCACACCTGCGTGAAGGAGGACGCCATCAACCTGTACGGCTTCCGCACCCAAAAGGAGAAGGAGCTGTTCCAGCTTCTGATCGGCGTCTCCGGGGTCGGACCGAAACTTGCCAACGGCATCCTCTCCAACAGCGAGCCGTCCGAGTTGGCGGACTCGCTGGTGCGCGGCGACCTGGCGAGGCTCTCGGCCATCCCCGGCATCGGCAAGAAGACCGCCGAGCGCCTGGTCCTGGAACTCAAGGAAAAGGTGAAAAAGCTCGGCATCAACCAGCCCCAGCAGGAGGCGGCTCCCGCCGCGGCCAAAAAGGAGATCCGCGAGGACGTCCTCTCCGCCCTCATCAACCTGGGCTACAAGGAAGCGGTGGTGCAGAAGGCGCTCGGCGACGTGCGCATCGCCGAGGACGCCACCGTCGAATCGATACTGAAGCAGGCGCTCAAAGTATTGCTGAAGTAGCGGCTGCACGACCGCGCCACCCCCCTCCCATCGCAGGAGGGGAGTTTGCCCCTCCCCCCCGACGCCTCGCCGCTTGACCTTTAGCGCCAACTGTTATAACTTGACGCGTCTGCATCCAATGAGAGTCCCGCAGCACGGAGAGGTATGACCCGCACCATAACCCCTGAAAAAACCGAAGACGACGGCTTCGAGGCGACGCTGCGCCCACGCGCGCTCGACGACTACGTCGGACAGGAGAAAGCCAAGGGGAACCTCGGGCTCTTCATCGACGCGGCCCGCGGCAGGGGCGAGGCGCTGGACCACGTGCTGCTGTACGGACCGCCGGGACTCGGCAAGACCACGCTGGCCAACATCATCGCCTGCGAGATGGGGGTGAGCATCAAGTCCACCTCGGGGCCGGTGATCGAGCGCCCGGGAGATCTGGCGGCCATCCTCACCAACCTGGAGCCGCACGACGTGCTGTTCATCGACGAGATCCACCGGCTCTCCCACGTGGTGGAGGAGATCCTCTACCCGGCGATGGAGGACTTCCAGCTCGACATCATCATCGGCCAGGGGCCGAGCGCCCGCACCATCAAGCTCGACCTGCCGAAGTTCACCCTGGTGGGCGCCACCACCCGCGCCGGGCTCCTCTCCTCGCCGCTTCGGGACCGCTTCGGCGTCATCTCGCGCCTGGAGTTCTACACCCACGAGGAGCTCGCCTTCATCGTCACCCGCTCCGCGCGCATCTTCGGCATGGCCATAGACCCGGACGGCGCCATGGAGCTCGCCCGCCGCAGCCGCGGCACGCCGAGGATCGCCAACCGGCTCTTGCGCCGCGTGCGCGACTTCGCCCAGGTCAGGGCGGCCGGCGTGATAACGCGCACCGTTGCGGACCAGGCGCTGGCGCTTCTGGAGATAGACGAGATGGGCTTCGACATGATGGACCGGGCCATCCTTTTGACCATCATCGACAAGTTCGGAGGGGGGCCGGTGGGGCTCGACACCATTGCCGCGGCGATCAGCGAGGAGAGCGACACCATCGAGGACGTCTACGAGCCGTTCCTGATCCAGAACGGCTTCCTTAACCGCACCCCCAGGGGGCGCGTCGCGACGGCCGCGGCCTACAGCCACTTCGGCAGGATAGCGCCCGAACCGCCCCAGGGAAGACTGTTTTAGATGCAATGGACAATGGACAATGGACAATGGACAATTAGAGGCAAGGGAATCATTAATTGATAGTGGACAATGGACAATGGACAATTAGAGGCAGGGGGCAATTGCTACGGGTCGGCGTGGCATTGTCAATTGTCAATTGTCAATCGTCAATTGATGTCACATTGTCAATTGCATCGTCCATCGGTGTCATATGCAGCTGATCTTCGATTTTCCCGTCATCCCGCGCTTCAGCTTCGAGAATTTCGTGGTCTGCAGCGGCAACAAGACCGCCTACCACTTCGCGCGCAAGATCGCAACCGGCGACGCGACGGAAAACCTGCTCTACATCTACGGCCCCGAGGGATCGGGGAAAACCCACCTGCTGACCGCCCTGTGCCACGCCGTCGGGGGGAGGTATTTCTCTTTCCGGGATGCCGGGTCGCTCTACTTAGGCGACGAGCCGACCGAAGGTTCATCGAGGCTTGCGGACCATTTTGCGGACGCTACCGCCCTAGTTCTGGACGACCTGCACCTGCTGCCCGACAGTCAGCAAGTGAGGGTGGAGCTGTGGGAGCTGTTCAACGCGTTTTACACCGCGGGGAAAAAGATCGCTATCGCCGGGCTGGTGCCGCCCAAGGAGCTGCCGCACCTGGACGGCCATCTGACCAGCCGGCTCCTTTGGGGGCTTGTGGCGCGCATGGACGTGTCGGATGATGAATCCAGGCGGATGATTCTGAAGAAGCTCGCGGAGGACCGGCAGATGGCGCTTCCCGACGAGGTGATCGACCAGATGCTACTGAGGGTGCGGCGCGACATCCCGTCGCTCGTCTACGCGCTGGAGACCATCAACCGTCTGGCCATCGCCACCAAGAGAAAGATCGGGCTGCGACTGGCGACGGAGGCGTTGAGAATCAATTGACGATGGACAATTGACAATTGACAATGCACGGCGCGCCACGACTTAACCGGTACCCCAATCACGGCGATTACTCTTGCCGCGCGATCAAATCGTCAATCGTCAATCGTCAATCGTCAATCGTCAATCGTCAATCGTCAATCGTCAATCGTCAATCGTCAATCGTCAATCGTCAATCGTCAATCGTCA